>BNJU01004764.1_pt1 | contig 72695 bp, 86 predicted proteins | sample 8539281 | NCBI WGS metagenome assembly BNJU01 (sample SAMD00202456, study PRJDB9452) | human saliva metagenome | isolation source: human saliva | place: Japan
ACCGTAAGAGAGCTTTCACGTTGGCAGGTAGGCACAGCCTAAAGGGAGGAACTATGCAAGTTCAATTAAAAAAAGGTGTTATGGATATGCTTGTGCTAGCACTATTAACACAAAGTGATCGCTATGGATATGAAATCGTAAGCACCATTTCGGAGTATATTGAAATTTCGGAAGGAACTATATATCCATTATTTAATAGATTAAAGAAAGAAAAGTATGTTGAGACCTATTTGAAGGAGTCCTCTACAGGACCATCTCGAAAATATTATCACATCACGGCAGATGGCCGTACAGCATACAATCAGATGCGCCAAGAATGGGATGAATTTTCTGGCGTCATCAATATCCTGTTGAGAGGAGTCGACTATAATGGACAAAAATAGTTTTTAGAAGCACTGCGCAATATATTCAAAAAGGCGCGCGTTGCTGATGTAGAGAGTATTATAGAGGTTTATGAAGAACACTTTGCTGTAGGCTATGAAAAAGGTCTTACAGATAGTGAAATTATTAAATCTTTGGGAACTCCAGAGGAAATCTATACATCTTATGTAGATGCAGGCATTATTACAGATACATTAGGCCAAGATGGTGGTGCCGGTAAATCTGTAAATATGCAAGAAATCTATGCTCGCTTTGATGACTACAAAGAACGTTTATTACCACAATTACCAGGTATGGCTAAAAAAGCATCCAAAACATTGGTATCTATTGGAAGTGGTTTGTCATATATTGTAGGGGTTTTACTATTTATTATTACACCTGCCATCTTATATTTACTCGGAAGCTCATGGCAACCGTTTGAGAATGTAACGGCATTTCCTGCATTATCATTGGTAACTTTAGTTGCACTTGGTGGTGTAGGTCTCTTTGGGGGCCTTACATGTATCTTTATTGGTATTGAACTTCGTGGTGTACGCGAACGTTATTTCAGCAATGTAGATTAAGGAGGACCTATGAGACGAATTATAATTGCTGCCATTCTAACTGTAATCAGTGCTGTAGGGGTAGGCACATCCTTTGCTGTAAATGATTTACCAAATTTTGGTGAATGGATGAAAACCAATGAACAACAGTTTAGAAAACCACATAGACATGATGGTTCTAATATGCATATGGACCAACATATGATGGATGGAAATAATCAAATGATGCCTCAAGATGGTATGGGGCCAAATAATGGTCAACATATGTACCAAAATTGTCAAAACCAAATGATACCTCAAGATGGTATGGGGCCAAATAATGGTCAACATATGTATCAAAATGGGCAAATGCCTCCGCAAGGTCAAATAGGGCAACAAGGTCAACCTGGCCAAATGCCTCAAGGGGGGCAACCAAATGGTAATGCGCCTCAACCACCTGTGGAACAAGGTGCACCACAGACTACTCAAAATCAATAGTATTCTATTGATTCTTTTCTCTCACAACACTTTAGAGTGCGTGGTCATGAAAGTGCATTCATGGCCACCGTAGAGCCATACACTCTACGTGATACATTCGTATCAGAATCTCTCTCTTACACACAATAACTACACACAAACAAAAAGAGCTCCTCAGTGAAGGAGCTCTTTTTGTATCTGTTTATAATTTTATTTAATGTGTTTAGAACCACGTTCTGTCATAGCTACGCCATCTTTACAAAGAGGGCATTCTTCCTGTTTATATGTAGGAACTTCGAGGTTAAGCAATGCTTGTACTTTTTCATGAGGTACGCCGAATTCTGCTTTACCACCAGAGCGGTTAACAAGCAAACCTACACCTACGATTTCACCACCGGCTTGGTTTACAACATTTACTACTTCTTGTACAGAACCACCAGTAGTTACGATGTCTTCAACGATAAGTACGCGTGTGCCTGGCTCAATTTTAAAGCCACGGCGCAATGTCATAACACCTTTTTCGCGTTCTGTGAAAATTGCACGTGTGCCAAGTGCTTTACCCACTTCGTGAGCTAGTAAGATGCCACCAGTCATAGGGCCAATAACAAGCTCAACGTTTTGATCACGGAAGCGTTCAGCTAATTCTTTACAAAGTGCTTCTGTATATTTTGGATGTTGCAATACATTGAATTTTTCAACGTACATTGGGCTGTGGAGTCCAGATGTCAAAAGGAAGTGACCTTCTAAAATAGCTTGAGTGTCGATCAATAATTGTTTTACTTCTTGTTCTGTCATCATTTGGATACATTCTCCATTTCTTCAATAATTAAACGAACTGCTTCACGAGGATTTTCAGCTTGTGTAATAGGACGGCCGATAACGAGGCGAGATGCGCCATCTTGTAATGCGCTAGCAGGAGTAGCAACGCGTTTTTGGTCGTCTGTTGTTGCAAAGGAAGGACGAATACCAGGTGTTACGATGAGGAAATCATCGCCACATGCTTCGCGAATCATTTTAGCTTCTAAGGCGGAGCACACAACACCATCCATCCCACAATCTTTAGCGAGCTTAGCAAGGCGAATTACTTGGTCGGAAATAGGTAGTTGGCCACCGATAGCAGTCCAAGATTCATCGTCGAAACTAGTTAGAGCAGTGATAGCCAATAATTTTGGTCGCTCAACGCTAGTGTTTCACCGCTTTCACGAGCTGCCTCTACAGCGGCTTTCATCATGACAGGGCCACCTTGACCATGCAAAGTGATTAAACTAGCGCCGAGACGTGTTAAGGAAGAAACTCCATGGGCTACGGTGTTTGGAATGTCGTGCAATTTCAAATCAAGAAATATTTGTTTGTTTTGCTCTTGTAAAAAGCGAATTGTTTTTGCTCCTTCGGCGTAGAATAGCTCCATTCCGACCTTGTAAAAGCTAACCGAATCACCGAGGGATAATACGATTTCTTTTACAGCATCCATCGTGGATACGTCAAGGGCAACGATTAATCTGTCATCTGCCATGTTGCAACCTCCATACTACATATATATCTAAATAATTTTCACATACAGAGGGCCCATCTGTCAATTAAAATTGATGTGAAAGCGGTGACTATTAGTCACCCTTGAATAGTAGATTATAGACTGTTTCATGCTATAATAAATGGAGAAAATGAATATAATTCTTATATATAAATTTTGAAACATATAGATTTGAAAGGAGTCCTATGTTAGATTTTGTTGCATTAGACTTTGAAACAGCTAATAAATTTAAAAATAGTGCGTGCTCCTTGGCGGTTATTACCGTAAAGGATGGACAGATTATAAAAAAGGCATACAGCCTTATTAAACCACCATTTATGAGCTTCGATGATGAATGTATTGAAATTCATGGCATTCAACCAAAGGATGTTATCCACGAGAAAACATTTGATCAATTGTGGAATGCTATCTACGAAAATCACTTAAAAGGGAATATCATGGTAGCTCACAATGCAAAATTCGATATGAATGTATTGCGTGCTACACTGGATTACTATAAAATCCCTTGGCCTGATCTTGATTATGCATGTACGGTGAAACTTTCACGTGCAGTATGGCCAGATTTAGTAAACCATAAGCTAAACACGATGGCCGCATATATCGGGGTTGAGTTTAAACATCACTACGCATTAGATGATGCGGAAACATGTGCTAAGGTTGTATTAGAGGCGGCTAAAGCTAAGGGCGTTAATAGCTTGCCAGATTTATTGAAGACTACAGGTGTACCACTAGAACCATTTATTGATGACAAAAATCGCGCTGCTCAAGAGGCTTTACATAAAGAACCTGAGCCAGAGCAAATGTCGTTCTTTTAGTAAGGAGAGACACTATGTTAGGTAAAGAATTATTATCTTATGTGGATCATACACTATTGCGTCCTACAGCTACATGGGATGATATTAAAGAAATTTGTGATGCTGGCGTAGCCTATAAAACAGCATCTGTATGTATTCCACCGGACTTTGTAGCTTCCGCCCATGAAGCGTACCCAGACCTTAATGTATGTACTGTTATTGGTTTTCCTTTAGGCTATGAAACGACAGAGGTTAAGGTGGCTGAAACAAAACAAGCCCTTGCAGAAGGGGCCTCTGAAATCGATATGGTAATAAATCTTGGCGATGTAAAGCAAGGCGATTTTGAGGCTGTAACGAATGAAATCGGGGCCCTTAAAGAGGCTTGTGGCGATAAAATCTTAAAGGTTATTATCGAAACTTGTTATCTTACCGACTCTGAAAAGGTGGCCCTCTGTAAATGTATCACCAATGGTGGGGCAGACTACATTAAAACTTCTACAGGTTTTGGCAGCAGTGGTGCTAGTATTGAAGATATTCAACTCTTTAAGAAACACATCGGCCCTAATGTAAAAATTAAGGCTGCCGGTGGTATTCGTTCTATCTCTGATATGAAAGCCTATATTGCAGAAGGTTGCAGCCGTATTGGCGCCAGTGCAGCAGTAGAACTACTTAAAGATCATTTAGACGAAGAAGTGTAATAGAAAACCACCTAGGCAGTGCTTAGGTGGTTTCTTAGAATGGCGGTATAACCATGCGCATGTATGATATTATTCTAAAAAAACGATCTAACTTACCATTAACAGATGAGGAAATTCGCTTTGTCATCTCTGGCTATGTGAATGGCGAAATCCCCGACTATCAAGTGAGTGCTTTGTTGATGACCATTGTATTTAATGGGATGAATGCTCGTGAACTAGGGACATTGACATTAGCGATGGCACAATCGGGGCATATGGTAGATTTATCCGATATTGATGGGATAACAGTAGATAAGCATAGTACCGGTGGTGTAGGGGACAAGACAACACTTATCATAGGACCTCTCGTAGCTGCTTGTGGTGGCAAGGTGGCGAAAATGTCGGGCCGTGGCCTAGGTCATACGGGTGGCACTATCGATAAGATGGAATCCATACCAGACTTAAAGGTATCCTTGAACCAAGAAGCCTTTATTAATCAAGTTAATACAATTGGTCTAGCTGTAATCGGTCAGTCTGAAGGTTTAGCGCCAGCAGACAAAAAACTCTATGCTTTGCGAGATGTAACGGGTACTGTAGATAGTATTCCATTGATTGCATCCTCTGTAATGAGTAAAAAGTTAGCTTCTGGGGCACAAGCCATCTTGCTAGACGTAAAGGTTGGTAGTGGGGCCTTTATGAAAACCTTAGACGATGCTCGTGCATTGGCGAAAGCTATGGTAGATATTGGAAAGGAAAATGGCCGCTCTGTTAAGGCTGTTTTAACCGATATGGACCGACCACTAGGTCATGCCATTGGTAATGCTCTGGAAATTCGCGAGGTTATTGATACGTTGAAAGGGCATGGTCCACAGGATTTAACGCATGAATGTCTTATTATGGCTGCCCACATGCTCGTATTGAGTCATATATGTGATTATGAAACTGCCCTCAGCCGTGTACAAGAGGCACTCGACTCTGGCGCCGCCTTAGATCGATTGCGTATGATGATTGATGCTCAAGGTGGAGATAGCCGAGTTCTTGATGATGAAAGCATATTAGCAATCGGAAAATTTACCTATGATGTTACAGCGCCTCAAGACGGGTATATTACGCATATGAACACCGAGCAATGTGGTATTGCATCTGTTATGCTTGGCGCAGGTCGCACCGTTAAGGATGGTCCTATCGATTACAGTGCAGGTATCATAATGCATAAGAAGACAGGTGATACTGTTCGAGTTGGTGAAAGCATAGCTACCTTATATGCTTCTCATGAAAGTTTGCTCGTAAATGCGGCTAAAACATACTTAGAGGCAATTACTTTTGGTAAAACAGCACCAGTGGTGGTAGATACGATTCTTGATATGGTGGAATGAGGATATCCATATGATAGAAAAGGAAACTGATATGACGGAACAGGAAATTCAAAAGCTTATTGATCGTGCCATAGTAGCTCGTGAGAAAACCTATAGTCCCTATTCCCATTTTGGAGTGGGTGCAGCCCTTCTGTGTGAGGATGGGGCAATCTATGAAGGTTGCAATATAGAAAATGCATCTTATGGTTTAACTAACTGTGCAGAACGAACTGCTATATTTAAAGCCGTATCAGAAGGTCGTACAAATTTTAAGGCCCTCGCCGTAGTTGCTGATACGGAAGGGCCTTGTGCACCTTGTGGTGCCTGTCGTCAAGTGATTTCTGAATTTGACATACCACAGATTATCTTGGCTAATCTAAAAGGAAATTATAAAGTTATTAGTCTTGATGAGTTATTACCATTTAGATTTGGTGCGGACAGCTTATAGTAAAAAAGAGACCACCGATGTGGTCTCTTTTTTGTTATACCTTAGAATGCAGGAACAATTGCACCTTGATATTTATCTTCAATGAATTTTTTGATTTCAGGGGTATGAAGAGCTTCCATCAATTTTTTGATGCGAGGATCGCTTTCATTGCCTTTAAGTACAGTTACGATGTTTACGTAAGGGGAATCTTTAGATTCGATTGCCAATGCATCTTTACTAGGGTTAAGACCTGCATTTAATGCATAGTTTGTGTTAATAGCTGCTAAAGCTACATCGTCAAGAGAACGAGGTATTTGAGCTGCTTCTAATTCAACAAATTGGTAACCATTAGGATTGGAAGTGATATCTTGAATTGTAGATAAGATATTGCTGGAGTCTTTCAATGTGATAAGACCTTCTTTTTGCAATAACAATAATGCACGACCACCGTTTGTAGGGTCATTAGGGATAGCGATTTTAGCGCCTTTAGGAAGATCTTTTAAATCTTTGATTTGACGGGAATATAAGCCCATTGGCTCAAGGTGAACACCACCAACAGATACTAATGGAAGGTTATGAGCTTTGCGAACTCATCCATGTAAGGTACATGTTGGAAGAAGTTTGCATCGATTTCTTTATCACCCAAAGCAAGGTTTGGTGTGTTGTAATCAGTAAATTCTGTGATTTGTAAATCAATACCATCTTTTGCCAAGATAGGTTTAACTTGTTCCAAAATTTCTGCGTGAGGTACTGCTGTAGCACCAATTTTTAATACTTGTTTGCCGTTGTTAGCAGCTTGTTTGTTATTGTCATTACCGCAACCAGCGATCAATAAAGCACCGCCAAGGATTACAGTAGCTGCTAATGCTAAAAATTTTCTCATTAGACACACTCCTTTTACAATCATTTCATATAAAATATTACACTTATAGTACTAAATTATTTCCTATCTATCAAGAAGGAATTATTACGAGTTCTCCATAGCTTAAAGTTATACCAAAAAGAGATTTCCAAACTAGTATCTATAAATAGTTGATAGTGTTTGGAAATCTCTCTTTATTTTATGTAACTGTATTTAATGTATGTACGTATTGGTAAACACTTATTTGCTAATAATTGTATCTATGGTTCAACCTTATTTACCTATGATAAGTCCAATGGACCACATGATTTGGTAAATCATTGCGGCCCCTGCAGTGGTCCCCATTGCCTTGTCTAGTAGGAATTCATCTGTTTTAGTACTTAAGGTATGTACTGTTTTGAAAGCTAGTGGTGCTGCGAGAAAGGCGAAGAGGGAGAACCATGTCATGTGACCTACGATGATCCATGCAAGGATCCAAATGAAATTGAATAGGTAGGTGACGCTCATTAAACTGAGGGCACGTTCACGACCCAATACGATTGGTAATGTACGACGACCATGGCTTTCATCATTTCGAATATCACGAATGTTATTCGTGAGCATAATGGAACCAACGAGCAATGTAGATGGAATAGCAGGGATTAATAATGCTAAAGATAAGTCTCGCGTCCATGCATAGCCTGTAATGAGGACGATGGCAAAACCCATAGCGATACCAGAGGAAATTTCACCAAATGGTGTGCGAGAAATCGGTTTGGCCCACCAGAGTAGAGAAAACTGATGAGAATGCAAAGAAAACCAGCTGGAATATAGTACCAAGTGATAGTTGCCGATAGATAAAGACCGATGATAATAGGTACAACCATGAGTACCTTAATCATGGTAACGATGAGCTCTGGTGTAATGGCACCACGGGTGATAGAACCCGCATTGCCGACCTTCTGCCCCGCATCGAGACCAGATTTGAAATCTTTATATTCATTCCATAAGTTAGCAACAATTTGAGCTGTTACAACAGCTAAAAATATTAAAATCGTATGGAAAATGGCGAGACCTGTACCTTGTGCAGCCCCAAATGCGTAATAGCTAAAGGCAGCACCTAAAATAGTAGGCCCTAAAGCAGCCACTAATGTACGAGGCCTAGTGAGTGGAATTATTTCTTGTATCATAATAAAAGCACACCAAGTGTGCACTCCTTTCTATTTCTCATACCCTATGTTTACATATCTATTTAAGTATTGTATAGCAGAACTGAAAGGTTGTAAATTACACTATACAGTTATACATCTCTATATAGTATAATAATTAGTATATGCAGTATAGATTATCTTTTTGAAATCTTATAGATGCAGTACAGGTTATGAATATAATCTGTATACATAGTGTATTGTTAAATCGTGAGGTGTCTTATGAGAGCTCTCAATAAAAAATTGATGACATTGGCTTGTGCGACGTGCTTGACTATTGGCATGGGTGCAGTGGCATGTGCTGATACAGTAGATTTAGGCTATGGTTTATATGGCAGTACGTCTCCAACAGTGAAGGTAGCTAAGGTTATGCATGTTTCCACTGATCCTAAATTGCGTAATCAAGAAGAAAATAATTTTCTTAAAATGACAAATAAAACTGCTATTGATGTGGTTAATAATACTGTGAAAGCACAAACTGGTGTTTCTGTTGAACCGATGAAGGGGGATGTTCTTGATGGTTATTCCCTCTATCAATTACAAGGAACTGACAAACAAGGTCACCATGTAGGGCAGTTAGTTGTTGTAGACTATTCTAAAAATGCTATAGATCAAGTGATTAATATGAATAAAACTATTTTAGAAAAGGTTCCAGATGCAGAAAAAGCTAAAATAAAAAGCTCTATCTCTAAATATGTAGATTCCTACTCTAAAGAGAAGGCTCAACAACAATTACAAGGTTTGAAGGGCAATACGATTGAAGGTGCTAAATTAGCGAAAGATTTGAAGATGCTAAATGACAAGTTACCTGCTCACATTATGGGGGTAGTTGATAAAATGCTTGCTACAGAAAAGAATTTATCTCCTAAAAGTAAAGAAGAGCTCCGTTCTTATGTAGACTTTATGGCAAAACAAGTGAGCCTAGATGCAACTCATGTAGGATATAAACCTGTTCAAACACGTTATGGTACGGCTGTAACAGGCGATTTGCGTGGTGGTCTTAGCTATGATGGTTTTAGAAATTCTTATGCTTTGATTGGTTATGCCGTTCCTACAGATAAAGGTGTATCCTTACAGATTTTATCATCTGATGATTCTAGCTATGATTATTGGGCTAATGAGTTGAATCATATGTATCAAACACAATCTCTCAAGGGAGGTAAATAATATGAAATCTTTGAAAGTATTGGCTTGTGCAGCCTGTTTATTAGGTACTGTATCTGGCGTAGGTTTCTCTAAGGATGTGCAAACTATTGCAGGTTCTATGGTAGTGCCTAACAATGTAAATGTTGTTTCTGCATCTAAAACAAATACACGTGATTTTGTAGAAAAACAATTGAATGAGAACCCTTCAAAATCTTCAATGGCAAATATGATGGCCAAGGAGCTTCTTCAAAACTTTGGCACTACTTTTGACGTATACCAATTAAAAGGTGCTGACAAAACAGGTCAAAAGGATGCGTTAGTAGTAGCTGTAGATGTTAAACAAATAGCACAGCAAGTGGCTAAAGATAAGACAAATGATCCTATGTTTGTAGCTGCAATGGCAGCTCTAGATAAAGGTCAAATTGATCCTGTTACAGAGCAACTCATGCTAGGTGCCATTAACAAGCAAATTCCAACTACTACAACTGTAGTCCCTTTAAATGATCCGAAACGTTATGCTAATCTTAAGACTCGGTCAGGTGAACTGCTTATAAAACCTAGAACGCTTACCGTAGAAAATGCGGAACAAGTACATCCTGTGGCAGGCACTAAATATCAAACTTATGCAGCAAGTTCTCGCTTGTTATATGCGGATGGAAATGTACAAACTCCGCTTTATGCAAATGCTGCATTTGTGTTGAAGCCAGGTAAACCGGTACTATACGTAGGTGTAACAACTGATGTACAACGGGACTATTTCAAAACGATATTTGACAACGCCTTCAAATCTATTAAATAATTTATGATAGATATGCTTTCACGAAGTATGTCATTTACAAGGTAATTACTAATGTGAGTATGGCGGCATTAGAATGATCTATATTATTTTCAATTATATTTTAAAGGAGAATTATTATGAACACAATTCACACAGACAAAGCTCCAGCAGCAGTAGGTCCTTACTCTCAAGCTAAAGTAGTACGCGGTTTATTATTCGCTTCTGGTCAAATTCCACTCGATCCCTGCAACTGGTTCCATTGTTGCAAGTGGTATCGTAGAGCAAACTGAACAAGTATGTAAAAACATTGATGCTGTATTGGCTGCAGCAGGTTCTGACTTCTCTGAAGTTATTAAAACTACTTGTTTCTTGGCTGATATTGCTGACTTCAAAGCATTTAACGAAGTGTATGCTAAATATTTCACTTCTAAACCAGCTCGTTCTTGCGTAGCAGTAAAAGACCTTCCATTAGGTGCTTTGGTAGAAGTGGAAATTATTGCGGAAGTATAAGATGGATTATATTTCCTTATTACAATCAGAGATGCGTCCTGCCTTCGGGTGCACTGAGCCAATTGCATTGGCTTATGCGGCTGCGAAGGCAGTCTCTGTTTTAGATGAGTTTCCTAACCATATTCACGCACGATGCAGCGCGAATATTATAAAAAATGTAAAGTCCGTAGTCATTCCTAACTCTGGTGGTCGAAAAGGTCTTCAAGCTGCTACTACGCTTGGCGCCATCGTAGGTCACCCTGAACGTGAACTAGAGGTATTAGAATCTGCTACAGATGAAGATCGTAAATGGCTCGGCACATTATTAGATGCCAACTTCTGTACGGTCTCACTCGCTGAAGGTGTAGATAATCTTTATATCGAAATCACTGCTGAAACAGATGAACATACAGCAGTGGTTCGCATTGAAAACGACCATACAAATGTAACCTATGTTGCTGTAGATGGTGAGATTGTGTCTGAAACAATCAATGAAATTAAGAAGGTTGCAAAAACAGAATATGCTATGACCTTTGATAGCATTTACGAATTTTCTAAAACGGCAGATATTTCTGGCATCATTCCTCAAATCAAACAGCAAGTAGAATACAATACAGCTATTTCTCGAGAAGGTTTGTCTAACGATTATGGCTCCAATATTGGCCAGCTCTTGTTGTTGGATGAAGAAAATCCGTCTCTAGAAACGAAATGTAAGGCTCGTGCGGCAGCTGGATCCGATGCGCGTATGAGTGGGTGTCCATTGCCTGTTGTAATTTGCTCTGGCTCTGGTAACCAAGGCTTAACAGTATCGGTACCTATCATTACGACTGCCGAGGAACTTGGTAAAAGTGATGATGAACTTTATCGAGCGCTAGTCTTTGCTAACTTGTTAACACTATACGTTAAATCTGGCATTGGTAAATTGTCCGCATACTGCGGCGTTGTATCTGCTGGTGTTGTAAGTGTAGCAGGTATTGCCTTCTTGAAAGGTGATAGCAAGGATATCATTGAGAATACCTTAGTAAATGGTCTTGCCAGCTTATCCGGTATCGTTTGTGACGGAGCAAAACCATCCTGTGCAGGTAAAATTGCTATCTCCCTTGATGGCGCGTTCATGGGATATAAACAAGCACGCCTTAACAAGAACTACCAAAAAGGCGATGGCCTTGTAGCATACTCCGTTGACGAAACCATCCGCAGTATCGGTACTGTGGCTCAAGGTATGAAAGAAACGGACGTAGTTATCTTGAATGAAATGCTAAAACACTAATTTAGCTAAAAATATAAGCCCCCGTAAGGGGGCTTTTTATTATTGTCTTTAGACTGGTTCGCGACGTAGTCGCGAATCATTAAACCACCCGCTATGCGGGTGCGGCAACGAAAGTTATACAAAAAAATCACCTTGCTTAAGTATAATGTAGGTGTTCAAGCCGCATTATATGCAAAAGAAAGGTGATTTTATATGGCAACAAAGACACAGAGCCTTGCGCACACAAAATGGTTATGCAAATACCACATAGTATTTACACCTAAGTATAGACGTAAAGTTATATATAATCAATACAGAAATAGTTTACGTGAAATATTGAGACGTTTATGTGAATATAAGGGCGTCAAGATTATAGAGGGGGAGCTTATGGCAGATCATGTGCATATGCTAGTATTAATCCCACCTAAAATATCAGTTTCATCTTTTATGGGATATCTAAAGGGTAAAAGTGCACTAATGATGTTCGATAAACACGCAAACTTAAAGTATAAATTTGGAAATAGACACTTTTGGTCCGAGGGTTATTATGTTAGTACAGTAGGTTTAAATGAGGCTACAGTAAAGAAATATATACGTGAGCAAGAGTACATGACCAAATGAAAGATAAACTTAGTGTAAAAGAATATGAGGACCCTTTTAAGGGTAGCAAGTAATACACATCCCCTTTAAGGGGAACGTTACGAGTCAATGGCTATGCGGCTTGAACGTAGTGAAAGCCAGCGCCTTTAGACGCTGGCCTAGTACTACGGGCTTATAGCCCGTGAGCAAACCACCCGTTTTACGGGTGGTTCTGATTATTGTCTTTAGACTGGTTCGCGACGTAGTCGCGAATCATAAAACCACCCGCTATGCGGGTGCGGCAACGAAAGTTATACAAAAAAATCACCTTGCTTAAGTATAATGTAGGTGTTCAAGCCGCATTATATGCAAAAGAAAGGTGATTTTATATGGCAACAAAGACACAGAGCCTTGCGCACACAAAATGGTTATGCAAATACCACATAGTATTTACACCTAAGTATAGACGTAAAGTTATATATAATCAATACAGAAATAGTTTACGTGAAATATTGAGACGTTTATGTGAATATAAGGGCGTCAAGATTATAGAGGGGGAGCTTATGGCTGATCATGTGCATATGCTAGTATTAATCCCACCTAAAATATCAGTATCATCTTTTATGGGATACTTAAAAGGGAAAAGTGCACTAATGATGTTCGATAAACACGCAAACTTAAAGTATAAATTTGGAAATCGACACTTTTGGTCCGAGGGTTATTATGTTAGTACAGTAGGTTTAAATGAGGCTACAGTAAAGAAATATATACGTGAGCAAGAGTTACATGACCAAATGAAAGATAAGCTTAGTGTAAAAGAATATGAGGACCCTTTTAAGGGTAGCAAGTAATACACATCCCCTTTAAGGGGAACGTTACGAGTCAATGGCTATGCGGCTTGAACGTAGTGAAAGCCAGCGCCTTTAGACGCTGGCCTAGTACTACGGGCTTATAGCCCGTGAGCAAACCACCCGTTTTACGGGTGGTTCTGATTGTAATTTTTTAGGATCTTTGAGTATCAATGATGCTCCAAGGCCCATTACGAGGAATGGCACGAGTGTCATCATAGCTACCGGTAAGGAGTAGGTATCTGCTAGGTTACCTACGACAGGAGCAATGACACCGCCGATGGTTTGGCTCACACCAAGGGTGATACCCGATGCAAAGCCGATACTTTTGGCTAGATATGTTTGGCCTAGTACGATAACTGGGCTGTAGCTAATTGCTTTGGCAGCACCAATCATGAGTAGTAGCAAGTAGGCTATAGGCATCATGATGAGTGGTGAGAAGGTTGGAACCTCTGTTAATAGGAACATAGCGGGTAACCAAACTAATAGGGATAGTCTGATAATCTTGATAGGACCATATTTATCGCCCAATAGACCGCCAATATAGGTCATGAAGATGCCAATACTAAAGAATACAGTCAAGGCAAAGCTACCTTGTTCTGGGCTTGTACCGAGCTCACGAGTCCAGAAAATCGGAATAAATGCATTGATAACGCGGAAGTTTACTGATTGGCTCAAGATAATAATGAACAAGATGCCAAAGTATTTCCAGTAGTTCTTCAGCGGTTTCGATGCCACTGTTGGATTTTCAGTAGCTACTGCTTGGTCGATAGTACGTGCATGAGCTACGATATGAGGCATTAGTACGAACAATATAGTAAATATAATAATACCTACTACGGTGAAAGCTGCCAATCCATGAGGCCCAACTGTATAAGCAATGGCACCTGCAAAGAGTGGACCAAAGGCGAAGCCTGAGCTGCCGCCGATAGCAAAGGTGCCCATGGCCTTACCTTTCTTGCCACCACCGAGACGGTTCATAATCTTCGCACCTTCAGGATGGAAGATGGAAGATCCAACGCCAGCTAATGTGGCACAAACGAGGAGGCTTTCATAAGAGGTAACAAAGCCCATCATACCTGTACTACATGCAGATAATAAAACGCCGAAGGCAATGAGCCGCGGTTGATTGATCTTGTCCGAAATATAGCCTAGTAAAGGCTGTAATAATGATGATAATGCTGTATTAGCTAAGATGAGAAACCTGCTTGCTCTAAGCTCAGTCCATAGGTATAAATGAACAGAGGTAAGAGGGCAGGCAACACACTTTGACAGGAGTCGTTGATCATGTGACTCACTGTAATGAGATAAGGGTAATATTTTTTCATAGTAGTGTCCCCTTGAGTCTATTTAATAGCAGTAATTATATCTTGTGTATATTATAACTCATAAAGTTACTAAAGTATTGATAAATATAGATACAAAAAAAGCGCTAACCATGGTTAGCGCTTTATATAGTTCAGTTGGCAGAGGAGGAGGGATTTGAACCCCCGCGCCGGTTGCCCGACCTACCGCATTTCGAGTGCGGACCCTTCAGCCTCTTGGGTACTCCTCCGTGCTTTACGGCGCTCCTTAAAGAAGTCTTTCATAATTTGGCTACATTCATCACTAGCACACCTGATGCCAGTTCAGGTTCGTGATTTAATCCTGGATGAGAGAGCACATTGAATAGCGATTCTACGGCGCCTCCTTTGTAATCACTAGCACCATATACAACACGGTCTATACGACTGTTAATAATGGCTCCAGCGCACATCGGACACGGCTCTATCGTAACATACAGGGTACAACCAGTCAACCGCCAGCGCTTGAGAACATCGCATGCTTCGCGGATTACGAGGACCTCAGCATGAGCTGTTGCATCATGATCGAGTTCACGACGATTGTGGTGGCGCGAAACGATAGTATTATCTTTTACGAGAATGGCACCGATAGGGATTTCACCAAGTTCATAAGCCTTTCGTGCTTCTTCCATGGCAATGGCCATAAAATATTCGTCCCGTGTGCGTTCATCCATATTTTCAATGTCTACAGTAATGTCTTTTGTCATTGGCATACCTCTTCATGTATAATATCTTACATAAAGTCTATCATAGTGTACGCAGTTATGCGAATAGATTATTTGGGGGAATTATGGACATTATTTGGTATATATTTGATATGATTGGCACCATTGCCTTTGCTGTATCTGGTGCACTCGTTGGGGTATCTCGGAAGATGGATATATTTGGTATGACTGTACTTGCATTGGCTACTGCTATTGGTGGTGGTATTGTACGGGACGTGTTGCTCGGCTATTTTCCGCCGAATTCATTGCGAAATGTAGTGTATGTTACCGTTGTTTTAGTGGTAACTGTTATCGTGTTCTTGATTTATAACAGCCGATATCGCAAGCATGCGATGGGGCCTCGTAGTCGAGCTAGTTACTTGTTGGCCGATGCGTTAGGGTTAGCATCATTTACCGTAACAGGTGCTTCTGCAGGTTTTAAACTCTATCCAGAGTTGCCTATCTTTATTGTGTTGCTCGGTACAATCACTGCTGTTGGTGGCGGTATTATCCGCGATATGTTGGCGCAACGCATCCCATCTGTTTTGAAAGAGGATGTATATGCCTTGCCTAGTATTATTGGTGGCATCGTTTATTATCTTATGGTCACATCGAGTTGGGACAGTATGGCCGTATATGGTGCTTTCACAGTAGTACTCGTTATCCGTCTACTGGCCCTCAAGTACAATTGGAGTCTGCCTAAGGTAGGAAAAACCAAGCCGGTTGCGAAATAATAGTCAAATGATATAATTATACTATTGAGCATATGAACATTTCATAAAAGTGTCAGAAAAAGAGAGTATTATAAAACAGTTAATTTCGCGAGTCGGGAGTACTCGCTACACAGAAGGAGATTTGATTTATGACGAATAAATGGTTGAAAGTAGCACTTATGGCTGCAGCTATCGCTACTGGCACATCTATTAAAATTGATGCGGAAACCGTGTTGTATGTACCTCAAGATGATCGCCCTGTAAGCTTACAATATACTGTAGATACAGCTCGCGAAGCAGGTATGACTATATTGACACCACCTCAGAACTTGATTTCTGGTAAGAATTACCAAGGTCAAGCAGATCAAATCATGGCTTGGGTTGAACAAAATGCAGGTCGTGCTGATGTGATGGTATTGAGTACAGATACGCTTATTTATGGTGGTCTTGTAGACTCTCGTAAACACAACATTCCACTTACTACATTGGAAAGCCGTTTAAAACGTATTGAATCCTTAAAAGCTCGTAATAAAAACGTGCGTATTTATGGTTTTGGTACTGTAATGCGTTCTCCACGTGCTAGTGGTGGCGGCACTGAACCAGCTTATTATGCGGAATACGGCCCTACTATCTTCCAAATTGCAGCATTGCAAGATAAATTAGACTCTGGCTCCTTAACACAAGAGGAAACTCAAAAATTGATGAGCTTACAAGCCTCTGTTCCTGTAGAATATTTACAAGACTGGTTTGACCGCCGTCAAAAAAATATGAAAATCAACAAAGAGTTGATCGACGAAACTCGTAGCGGTGTATTCGATTACTTTGCATTGGGCCATGATGATACATCTCAATTGTCCCAATCTGCATTAGAAGGTCGTTACTTAAGTAAATACTCTAAGGATATTCCTGTTGAGAAATATGGTAGCTTCCCTGGTGCCGACCAACTTGGGCTCTTGTTGATGGCTCGTTCTCGTACAGATGAAAGTACAGAAAAACCTACATTCTCTGTAATTTACCCACTCGGTGGTGGCGGTAAAACATTGCCAGGTTACGAAGACCAAACGATTGATAAAACAATTGCTCAACACGTTGAGGCCGTAGGTGGCACTATGGTGACACAAGGTAAACCAACTGTGTTGTTAGCAGTAAATACACCACTTACTACAAGTACTGGTGAATCTGAAAGCTTCGAGAACTTCCCGATGATTTCTAATTCTACAAATGCTTTCGTAGATCGAATTCAACAAGCTGTTGATTCTGGTGTAAACGTAAGCATTGCTGATATTGCTTATAACAATGGTGCGGACAATACATTAGTATCTGCTATGTACAAACGCGATATGTTATACAAAATCGGTGCGTACAATGGTTGGAATACCGCAAGTAATACGGTAGGCTACGCCATTGCGCAAGGGGTATTGCTCAAAACTATGAGCCCAGAAGGTCACCGCAAAATGTTGACTCAACAATATTTGGATAACTGGGCGTACCAAGCAAATATCCGCAAAGATATTTACCGTATGCAAGACTCTATTCGCACAGATAATGTACGTTATTCTGGAGAGTTAAATGAACGCCTTGAAAGCTACTTAGGCGAACGAATTCAAGATTTCGCTGAAAAATATCTCAAAATCGATCCTCGTACAGTAAAAGCTACATTCCCTTGGGGTCGCCTATTCGAAACAGATATCACTGTTTACGACAAACCAGTGGTACCTCTTGAAAAAGAATTGCGCTTGAAACGTGAAGCAGAAGCGAAAGCTAAAGCTGAGGCAGAAGCTAAGGCTAAGGCTGAGGAAGCAGCTAAAGCGAATGGTCAAGCTGCGCCAGCACAACCTGCTCAACCAGCAAAGACAACAGCTGCTCAAATTATATCATCTGTAATTCCAGTAGTTAAACAACCGGCTACAACATCTCAAGGTCCACGCCTTGTGCCAGCACCTGCAGTTGTACCTGGTCAATAATGAATAGGGAATGGACATGAAAAAAGCATTTTTACCGGAAATTACATATATGCGTGGCCTCTGTATGCTCGGTGTTATCGGCATTCATGTAGGTTCTTACGCATTACAAAATCCTTTTGTAAATTTAGAACTCATTAGCGTCTTAGAAATTCTATCGCGCTTTGGAGTACCAGCATTTTTCTTCCTCTCTGCATTTGGATTGTTCTACCATACATCTGTAGAGGGACCATTCTCATATAAGGAATTTATGCACCGCCGTATTCAGGTGGTGCTATTTCCATATATTACGTGGTCCATATTTTATTTGCTCTATACGGGACTAACGGCGCATAATCTAGGTAATTTACATCCTGGACCATTGGCTGTAAATCTATTATTTGGTACGTCTATGTATCATTTATACTTTATGGTTATCCTCCTATGGTTCTACGTGATGATGCCGCTATGGCGAGCTATGGTGAAAGTCATTTTAAAACGCCCTGTATTTTGGATGGTTCTATTATTTATCATCCAAGTGGGCATCGATTATGTATCATCTTACATGCTCGGCCGTTGGGTAACGGAACATCTCAGCAATAATCCTGTGTTGAAATATCTTTTTGATATGAGACTTAATTATTGGGTTATCCATTATGTGTGGATATTCCTGTTGGGTGCTGTATGTGCTGAAAGATATGAAACGGTATGCGAATACATGTGGCGCTATCGTTACTTATTAGGCATTAGTGCGGTAGGTTCTATTTTATTGATGCTCGGATCATACTACTATGTCATGGACGTATGGCATTATACTGTTCTAGAAGCAATCTATACAGTTCATCAAATGAGCCCAATGGGTGTCCTCTATACTGGACTGGGAACACTATTTAGCCTGTTCTTATTCCAAACCTTACCAATGAATGCGACCATGGAATCTACTTGGTCAGAAATAGGGGATAAGTCCTACGGTATTTATTTAGCACATCCATTCTGGTTATTGATCATCTCTGGGGTGATGGCTAAATATAATCTCCTCTATACAGTGGTCAATGTACTTGCAATGTATGCTATGGCGCTAGGCCTGTCCTATTTGACTACAGTCGCTCTAAATTATGTGCCTAAACCATTACGCAAGTTTATATTAGGACATTAATAATATACATCCGCTAGGATATAGTTTTTAACTATGGTATCCTAGCGGATTTTTGTATATCTAAGTTATATCTTTCGCTAAGTAAAGTGTGAAAATTTGAAAGTAATTGTGATATAATAAGTCCATGATGATTACTACTTGATAGAGTAACGATATAGAAAAAGAGGTGCTCCTATGCAAGAATTAACATATTTTAATGGTGAATTCGTTGAACCAGGTGCCAAAGTTATCAGTATTGATGACCGTGGCTATTTGTTTGGTGACTCCGTATACGAAGTTGTACGTGTCGTAAAAGGCCGTTGCTTCGCATTGTCCTACCATCAAGATCGCTTGTATCGCTCTATGCGTGAAATGGATATTCCAGTAAAAATGACCCCAGATGATTTAACAGAATTGCACGAAATTTTAATCGAGCAAAGTGAAATCAAAGAGGGCTATATTTATTTGCAAATCTCTCGTGGTGTAGCGCCACGCCATCATGCATACGATCGTTCCAAACTAGAACCACAAATGCTCATGTCTATCCGCAATTTGGATATGGATGCAGTTAATAAATTGGGTGAAGGGGTAAAAGCGATTGCATTACCTGATGAGCGTTGGGACCATGTAGATGTTAAGACTACTAACTTGATTCCAAATATTTTGGCACAAACTAAAGCGGAGAAGAAATTTGCTTATACTGCCATGTTATTCCGTGATGGCGTTTGTACAGAAGGTGCAACATCTAATGTATTTGCTGTCAAAGATGGTATCTTGTATACGCATCCAGCAGATAATCATATCTTAAAAGGTATTACGCGCCAAATGATTTTGACCCGCGTAGCACCATCTCTAGGTATTACAGTTATTGAAAAAGAATTTGACCGCGCTTTTGTAGATGATGCGGACGAATTATTCTTTACCGATACAATTGGTGGTGTCATCCCAATTACTAAGCTAGACAGAAATCCAGTATCCGGTGGTAAATCAGGTGCTATTACACTTCGTCTACGCGAAGCACTAGAAAAATTGATGGAAGAAGGTTTGCCTTAATAGGTAATCTACTTTCATTACATGGTAAACTTTTACCTTAAGAAAGGACATTATTTTGATTCAATTACAACACATTAGTAAAGTCTATGAAGGCGCTACTCGTGTGGAAGCATTAAAAGATATTAGCCTTGATGTTAAAGAAGGTGAAATCTTTGGCATTATCGGTCAATCAGGGGCCGGTAAATCCACATTGATTCGATGCATCAACATGCTCGAAGCTCCTACATCTGGCTCTGTTATCGTCAATGGTACAGATTTAACAACACTTAGCAAATCCGATTTACGTAAAGCACGCAAAGATATTGGTATGATTTTCCAACATTTTAACCTTTTGTCCTCTCGTACAGTGTATGACAATGTGGCATTTCCGTTGGAATTACAAGGCTTGAGCAAATCCGAAATCAAGGAACGCATTACGCCAATCCTTGATATCGTAGGCCTTACTGAGCGTATGAATAACTATCCATCTCAATTGTCTGGTGGTCAAAAACAACGTGTTGGTATTGCTCGTGCCTTAGCGTCTAATCCAAAGGTTCTTCTTTGTGATGAAGCTACATCTGCTCTGGATCCGCAAACAACAGAATCCATTTTGAAATTGTTGAAAGATATCAACGAAAAATGGGCCTTACTATCGTTCTCATCACTCATGAAATGCACGTAATCCGTGAAATTTGTGATCGCGTAGCGGTTATCGAAGGCGGCGTAATCCTCGAGGAAGGTAGCACTGTTGAAGTATTTACACATCCTCGTGAAAATACCACAAAAGAATTCATCAGCTCTGTTGTGAGTGATAACTTACCGCCAGAAGCGTTAGAACATTTAGAGTTGCATGACCAATGGATTGCAGGTACAGCTCCATTAGTACGCCTTAAATTCACAGGCCAATCTACGGATGAACCTGTAGTGGCAGGTCTCGTACGACGCTTTAACCTCGATGTAAGTATCCTCTTTGGTGGCATCGACTATATCCAGAATACATGCGTTGGTCGCCTTATCGTTATCTTGAATGGTGACCCAGAAAATGCGCAAGAGGGCTTAGACTACATCAAAACATTACCAATTGAAAGCGAGGTGATCGGTTATGTCAGAGCAAATCATTAATCTTCTCATAACTGGTACCCTTGATACATTGCAAATGACCATCATTTCTACAGTCATGGCTATGTTACTTGGTATTCCTCTCGGTGTTATTTTGGTAGTAACCTCTAAGGGTCATATCTTAGAAAATGTAGCGCTTAATAAGGTGCTAGGTGCTATCGTCAATGCAACGCGTTCCGTACCATTTATCATTTTGATGGTAGCTATCATTCCATTCACTCGTATGGTGGCAGGCACATCTATTGGGACCACTGCAGCTTGTGTGCCTTTAACAATCGCTGCAATTCCATTCTTAGCACGTCTTGTAGAAACATCTATTAAAGATATTAACTTTGGCGTAATTGAAGCGGCCCAATCCATGGGTGCAAGTCCACTCCAAATCATTTGGAAAGTATTATTACCTGAAGCATTGCCTACGATTATCGATAATGTAACGGTTCTTATTGTTAACCTCATCGGTTACTCTGCAATGGCTGGTGCTATCGGTGGCGGTGGCCTTGGTGATATTGCTATCCGCTATGGTTACCAACGTTTCCAAGCTGATATTATGATTGCTACCATTATCATCTTGGTTATTTTGGTACAATTAGTCCAAATGATTGGCGATGCTTGGTCTAAAGCGATGAATAAGAAGTAGGAGGATCCTATGAGTATCAATGAGAAGTTGAGAAGTGAACAAAACGATGAGCTATTCACCGCTATATTAACGCTTGAAAATACTGAGGAGTGCTATGCATTCTTTGAAGATATCTGTACGATTAATGAATTGAAAGCTTTGTCTCAACGCTTACAAGTAGCAAAAATGCTACGTGCCGGTGATAGCTACGAAAAAATTGTAGAAGAAACAGGTGCGAGCACGGCTACTATTAGTCGTGTCAAACGATGCTTAGTCTATGGTGCTGATGGATATACATTAGCTTTAGATCGTCTAGGTGCAAAATAAAATAAACTAGCATGACAACGGTGGCCTTTTGGCGACCGTTGATGTGCTATCTACAGGAGGTTTATATGGAGTGGCTTATTGAGGTAACAGGTTTACCATTTGATATCCTAATTCTCGTTTTGCTCGCTGTAGCAGGTGCTTTTGCCGGCTTTGTAGACTCCATTGTGGGTGGTGGGGGCCTAATTTCTGTTCCCGCTATGCTATTAACCAACCTTCCGCCGAGTATGGCCTTAGGCAGTAATAAGCTGTCTAGTATATTTGGAGCTGGCAGTGCATCAATTACATTCTTAAGAAATCACATGGTTGATTTTTCTCTAGTTCGTAAATTACTACCTTTTACATTTATAGGGTCCATGCTTGGTACCTTAGCAGTTGTATCATTGCCACCCTTGTATGTAAAGCCTATTATTATCGTCCTACTCGTGTGTGTCACACTTTTTGTGGTATTTAAAAAGGATTGGGGCGAAATAAACCGTACCTCAGCAGTAGCAGGAAAAGCATTGTATATTTGCATGGCTTTTGCTCTTGGCATTGGTGTTTATGATGGTTTTATTGGCCCTGGTACAGGTACATTTTTGATTATGGGCTTTATTTTTTTACTGGTTTTTGATTTTTCTGTACGCTTCTGCGAATGCAAAAATATTGAATTTTACCAGTAATTTAGCATCCTTAATCGTATTTTTCTATTTAGGTCACGTCAATATTAAGTACGGTTTAGCTACAGGGGTAGGCCAAATTATAGGTGCTTATTTAGGATCTCATTTAGCTATTGCTAAGGGTTCGTCGTTGGTACGTGTTGTATTCTTGTCGGTAACGACAGTTATGTTGTTGAAATTAGTCTATGACTATGTTTCCACATTATAGGAGGGCAAGGTATGCCTCATAAAAGTGATGTACAAGTGGCATTGATTAGTGGTGGCACATCGGGCATCGGATTTGCTACGGCAAAATTGCTTCTTAAAGAAGGCTGGTGTGTTGTCATTAACGGTCGTGATGAAAAATCAGGACAAAAGGCTAAGATGAAATTGCGCCGCTATTCTTCAAGGGTGCAGTACATCCAAGGGGATGTATCGAAGATTGAAGATTGTCAGCGTATTGTAAAAGAAACCGTTAAATTATTTGGCGGTGTTTCTGCTCTCGTAACAGCAGCAGGCTATTATGAAGAAGAGCTTCTAGCAGATGTAACGGAAGCTGCCTTTGATGAAATGTTTGGTACCAATGTGAAAGGTACGGTTTTCTTGTGCCAAGCGGCATTGCCCTATTTGCGCGCTACAAAGGGCAGTATCGTAACGGTAGCTAGTGATGCAGGCTTACAAGGCAATGTGGCTTGCTCTGTATACGGTGCTTCAAAAGGTGCGGTAGTGAGTTTTACGAAATCACTATCCCTTGAAATGGCACCACATAATGTGCGCGTTAACTGTGTTTGTCCTGGTGATGTGGATACCTCTTTAGTAGATAAACAAATTGCAAATGCTCAGCAAGATGCAGAGGCTGCTAAGGCTGAAATGGGCCAACATTATCCATTGGGACGCATTGGTCAACCTCATGAAATTGGAGAGGTTATTGTATTTTTATTGAGCAATAAAGCTTCCTTTGTAACGGGGGCAGCATGGACTATCGATGGTGGTCTCACTAGTTGGTAAGATAGAAAATATTGGAAGTTATTTTATTTTTTAAATCTATAGATAATTAGAAAAATTCATTTCACTTCTAGCAATAGAATGGTATAATAATACTAATAATATGACCTATAGTTGGTTCACAACAAAGGAGAATACTTATGGCAGAATATAATGGCGTAACACTTGAGCCACTTATGGATGGTTCTCAAGATCGTGACTATCAAGTTGAACAATTTATTTTCTGGGGTGCAGGTCGTGCAGCGGCATTGGCATTGTCCCCAAATTCAGCAGTGTTGCTTTTGTGCGCCAATGCAACGTATATGGTAACTCGCATTGCACATCTTTACGAAGTAGAATTGCAATCTGGTGCCGTAGTGGGTCTAGTTGGTGGTCTTAGCACAGCTGTAGGTACAGCGGCTATTTCTCTTCTTGTTCCTCTAAAAGCAGTTCGCGTTCCTGTAGCAGTTGGTTTTAACATATGCTATCGGTAAAATTGCTCACATTTTGGATCCAAGATGGTATGCCTTCTGATATCGAACGTTATAAAACCAATGGTTGCTGAATTCCTTGAAAGCGGTAAAGCTATAGCAGGTGACATCATCCGTGATGCAAGCGCTAGCATTCCTTTCACACAAGGTCAACGCGACGTTTGGGCTGGTATTGCTAATGAAACAGGTCTTGCTAAAGAAACTTTGAAACAAGTTTACGAAGAAAAAGTAACACCTGCTATCGATAAATGGAATACAGAAACAAATATCAACTTCATGACAATGCAGCAGAAGTTGTGGCGAAAGTAACCGATGCGGCAAAAGAGAAAATTGATGTTGCTAAAGAAAATATTGATGTAGCTAAAGAATTAGCTAAAGGTGGCGTAGAAGTAGCTAAAGCTTCTGCACAAGCTGCAGTAGAAACTGCAAAAACTAAAGCTAATGATGCTGTTGAAACAGCAAAAGATGTTGCTACAAACACTGTTAATACAGCAAAAGATAAAATTGGTGGTTTGCGCAAATAGGCGCTAAAGGATTATGAAGATGAATCCATTAAAAATTATTACATATGGTAAGTATTTTAACGAATCTAAATTCGCCGCTTTTTTAGGACGATATGGTAAGAAGCTTGCCTTTGTACAACGAGCAGTGACCTTGTTCCTTTGTATGCGTGACAAGGACACTCCAAAATATGTAAAAGCAGTCATTGCTGGTGCCTTAGGGTATCTCGTATTACCTATTGATATTGTACCGGATACAATTCCTGTATTAGGTTGGATAGATGATGTAGCAGTGCTTGGTCTTGCCTTCAAGGTTGCCAATCGTTACATTAAAACTCGTCATCAAGAAGAGGCAAAAAAATACTTCCCATTTGGTGGCAGTAACTAGCTTTTAACCATTAAGGCAGTTTGATCCGTTGCGATTGAACTGCCTTTATTTATTTGACACGCTAAAGTAATAGATATACAATGAAGGTTGTATTCTATGAAAAAAGAAGGATAAATATATGCATATTGCTTCAGTAAATGTACGATTTTACGAAACCGATATGATGGGTATTGCGCACCATAGTAATCATTTTAGATGGTTTGAAATGGCACGCATTGAATTCCTTCGTCAAATCGGTGTAACCCTGTGGGATATGATGAATGAGGATATTGTATTTCCTATCATGAATGTATCTTGCAATTATAAAGAACCAGCAAATTTTGATGATGAACTTCACATCGAAACATATTTGGTTAAGATGACACGTGCTCAAATGATATTCCGTTATCGTATGCGCCGTGCCAGTGATGGTGCGCTCCTAGCTACGGGAGAGACTAAGAATGCATTTATGTCAAAATCAACAGGTAAAATTGTGCGATTAGACGATACTTTTTATCAGCCTATGTTAGCAGCTGTTGAGGAGATGCCTAATGAGTAATGTACAACAATTGCCTATCGGTGTATTTGACTCCGGTGTAGGCGGGCTATCTGTTTTAAAGGTCTTACAAGAACAATTCCCTAACGAAGACTTCATCTATATTGGGGATAATGCGAATAACCCTGTGGGGAATCGTAGTGATGATGAAATTACTTATTTAGCTTGTCGTATTGCAGAGGCTCTTGAAAAACAGCCTGTAAAATTGATGGTTATTGCTTGTAATACATTTACCGTTGTAGCCCTTGATGCGGTACGTGAACGCGTGTCTGTACCCGTTATTGGAGTATCACAAGGCGTAAAAACAGCGATTAGTCAAAGCAAAGCAAGACCATTGGCATCATGGCGACGGTAGCAACTGTGAATAGTCATATTCATAAACATGTAGCCCTTGAAGTTGATCATGAAGTGCTTGTATGGGAACAACCTTGTCCTGAATTGGCAGGCCTTATTGAGCAAGGTCATTTAGATGACCATTTTGTACGCGATGTATGTACTGAATATCTAGAGCCTTTATTGTCCCGAGAGATTGAGGTCGTAGTTTTGGGCTGTACTCATTTCCCATTTGTACAACCTTTGCTAGAGGAACTAACGTCAGGGCGCATTCAATTCATCGACCCTGCTTTTGAAACGAGTGAACTTGTTCGCCGCAGATTAGAGGGTAAAGATTTATTTAACCCTCAAAAAACGGCGGGTACTGTGTCATTGTATTTTACAAAGGATATTGAGCTTGGTGATAAGCTGAGCGCCTCTTTCCTTAATACAAGTCGTCGCAGCATTGAACATATTACATTATAAAGGAGATGCCCTATGTGGTTTTATAACATCCTAAGTGTAGTAATAGCTATTATTGTAGCTATTGCAGCTTTGTATTTATTATTCCGTTTGTTCGTATTGAAACAAGGTAATGAAAAGGTTATTTTATTGCCAAAACGTGCAACAAACTTCCAAGTATCTGACCGTAATTTTGAATCTATTACCTTGTTCTGCGATATTCCATTTGTGAACAAAGGACGTCAACTTGGTACAATTATGGACTTATTCCCACGTCCATTGTTGCCAGAGGAACATTTTGATGCTGTGAAAGTACATGCATGGGCTATGGACATTAATCGTCCTCGTCATGATGGCTATTTTGAAGCTGTTATCATCAAACCTCGCAAAGGTGGTACTATTCGTGTATTCGTTACCTTAACAGGCAAAAATGGCAATATTCGTGAAGATATTAAGGGCTTCCCTTATATGGACATCGATATTTACTACCAAATTGTAGGCCGTACAGATTATCATATCGATAAACAACGTATTCGTTTGACTGCTGAAGAAGTTCAAGCAGCATTGGTTCAATAAGGAGGCATAACAATGGCAGAATTAGAGTTAGTATGTGTGCCAACACGTATTCTTACAGATAATGATGACATCGTGGATGCTATCGTTGAATTTGGCGGTCATAATATTGGACCTGAAGATATCGTATGTGTAGCTGAATCTGTAGTAGCTATTACACAAGGTCGTTTTACACGTCCTGAAGAACTAATGTTTGCTGGCAAGCTCGTTTAATTAATCGCTTTATCCATCCAGATGGCTCTATGGCATCCATTTATGGCATGCAATCCGCTATGAATTTGGATGGTAAATGGAAAGTATTGGGTGCCTTTATTTTAGGCGCTATTGCTAAGATTTTCCGCAAACCAGGTGTATTCTATGCAATTGCTCGTGCAGCATCTTTAACAGATGATGTAACTGGTACAATGCCTCCATTCGACAAGCACATCGTATTTGGTCCAAAGGATCCAGATAAAGTAGCTGAGAAAATCGTTTCTCGCACAGGCTGTTATGGCGCTGTTGTAGCTGACGTTAATGACTTGAAACGTTCCGCTGTGTTAGGTACAAGCCGTGGCATTGACGGTAATAAAATTGCACAATTGTTGATTGACAATCCATTTGGTAATGATAGCCAAATGACACCGATTGTTATCATTAAAAATTACGCATCTGTATCTGGTAAATAACAGAAGGCTGTACTCATCACATAGAGATGGGTACAGCTTTTTTTATACTAATTAGGAGGTCTTATGTTACTAGGTTTAGACGTAGGTGGTACTTTTACAGATGCGGTCATCATCGATGGCCATCGTGTAGTAGCATCTGCTAAAAGACGGACTACCAAAGATAATTTAATGCAAGGCATAGGCGAGGCCCTTGATGCCATTCTCCAACATTGTGATACTACAAATATTGATCAAGTTACGCTGTCTACTACTGTAGTAACAAACACCATTGTGGAAGAGAAAGAGCAAGTGATAGACCTGTTTGTAGTAACGGGACCTGGCCGAAATGTGGACGATATATTCCCTGTAAATCCTATCTATCTTCAAGGCTATACTGATCATAGAGGTATTGTGGTAGAACGTACACCTACAAATGTAGTTCGACATATAGCCGAAATGGTACAATCTCTCAGTGGCACAGATTTGGCTGCTATATCTGCTAAATTTGGGGTACGGAATCCTCAAGAAGAATTATCTATAACAGAAGTATTGAAAGATAAATATAATACTATCTCTAGTGGCAGCTTATTAAGCGGCTCTTTGAATTTTCCACGTCGCACTATTAGCGCATATTTTAATAGCGCTGTAACACCTGTATTTACAGTATTTAAGAAGAATGTAGAAGATGCGTTAAGCGTGCGAAACATTAAGGCTCCACTTCATATATTAAAGGCCGATGGAGGTTCTTTACCTATGGAACATATGGTGAGTAGACCAGTAGAGACCGCTTTTACAGGACCTGCGGCAACCGTACTGGGCTTATCTGCCCTTGGTGCCATTGGTGAAGAGCATACAGTTGCTCTAGATATTGGGGGCACTACAACGGACATTTCCCTTTGGAAGCAGGGCAGACCATTAATGACGAAAAATGGTGTATCCATCCGTGAGTACCCTAGTGCGGTACGCTCCTTTGCAGTAACCTCCGTCGGTATTGGCGGTGAATCTGTCGTTCGCATTGTAGATGGTGAAATTACTGTCGGACCTGAACGGGTGGGCCCATCGGTAGCTTTAGGAGGTGTAGAACCTACATTAGGGGATGCTCTCATTGTACTAGGTTATGCGAGCTATGGTAAGGTTGGACTAGCTGAACGAGCTATGGAGGTATTGGCTAATAGACTAAATGCTAGTACAAAGGGAGATACAACTCAGACTCACCAACAATTAGCAGAGGATATAACTGCTTCTGGCGTTGCTCAATCAATCGTAAATAAGGCGTTGCAAACAATTCAGCATGGCATAGATGAGGTGGTCAGGGCAGAAAACAAACGACCTATCTATGTAGTAGCGGATATTGTGAACCCCGATGTATTTGTGCCTGCTCAAATCGTGGTAGTAGGTGGAACGGCACCAAGCCTTGGACCTAGCATAGGTAAATATATGGATTTACCGATTACCATACCAGAAAATGCGGCGGTGGCGAATGCTATCGGAGCAGCCCTAGCATTATCGACCATTGAACTCACTGTTCATGTCGATACAAAACGACGCTTACTCGTTATTCCTGAACTAGGGATTAAACAACAAACCTGTACGTTGAAGCGAGTAGAACAAGTGGTGGAACGAGCTAAAGAAGCCCTCAGTGAAGAAGCATTGCGTTTAGGTCTTGGTAAGGACCAAGATATAGAGGTCATTAGTATAGAAGATTTCCCTGTTGTTGAGGGCTGGCAATCGATGGAACGATTAATCACTGTAAAAGTACAATTAGCAGCGGGGGTGAAACAGTATGTGGAATAAAGGCTTATCCTATCGTGAGCGTCATGGACTTATTAATATCCATAAAAATGTACGTAATAAGTTGAATACCGACAAAAATACATCAAATCATAGTTTAGGTCTAGTGTTTTTCCCTGCCTTTGACTGGAAGATTTCTGAAACCCATCCAGAACGACAAGAGCGATTGCTGTATACGCGTGATCAAATCGTTGAGGAAGGCTTATTAGATATGCCTAATATTGTGGAATATAATCCTATCGTAGCCGATTGGGATACTATAGAGCGCGTTCATGTAGGCGCTCCTGACTTAGAGTCCTGGGTAACGGAAGCACACCGTGTGTCTGCAGGTGGGGCTATTGCCGCTGCTGATGCGGTTATGCGCGGTGAAGTAGATCGAGCTTTTGCCTTAGTAAGACCGCCAGGGCATCATGCGATGGCCATGGTTCATGGTATTCGTGGTTTCTGTACCATTAACATTGAAGCTGTCATGATTCAGCATATGCGTCAAACTATGGTATTAAACGGGTTGCTGTGGTGGATACAGATGTACATCATGGTGATGGCTCTCAAGATGTGTTCTACCATGATCCGGATACACTATACATTAGTTTCCACCAAGATGGACGGACCTTATATCCTGGCACAGGCTTTATGGATGAATTTGGTGGACCACAAGCCATCGGTGGAAATATAGATATTCCATTGCCACCTGGGACTGGTGACGAAGGCTTGATGAAGGTTATGCGTGAGTTAGTATTGCCAATCCTAGAAGAATTCAATCCAGACATAGTTATTAATTCTGCCGGGCAAGATAATCACTTTAGCGATCCATTGGCTAATATGCAGGTAACCGCAAAGGGCTATGCTGAGCTTGTAGATTTATTGCAAGCAGATATAGCTGTCTTAGAAGGTGGTTACTCCGTACAAGAAGCATTGCCATATGTAAATACTGGTATCATTTTATCTATGGCAGGCCTTGATTACAACAAGGTCATCGAACCTGCCTTTGACCCTGTTAAATATAAGCAAAGTCAAAATGTAACCGCTTATATTGATGATCTTATCGCTAAGTGGAAGGTACAATGGGCTAACCGTCATAAGATGGCCGAAGAGGAACGTACCGGTATGGGCGATATATGGTCGAACCGCTACAATGTGTACTATGATGAAACAGGTGTACAGGAGGAACGACTTGAAAAGGTGCGCATGTACGAAAATAAAGTTGGATGGCATAGCGTACTTTCACATGGTCAATATGGACCCTATGGGCCACAAAGTGTTTATGCCATGTTCATTCCTTGGCAAGCTGATGAGGGAACTCGTCAAGATGCCATTACAGAGGCCAAACGGGCTAAAGCAGAAGCCGGTGCAAGCCGTTATGTTGTGGTAGATCCACTTGGCGATGGACAATACGAGGTATAGTGGTAGATTCTCAAAGTTGTGACTTTTGGTATGAACCATACTGTGTTAGAATTGGTAACTAGAATCTGATTCGTAGTGATAAAAAAAATAGTTAAATTGTGATATAATAAGAAAGATAACGCCCCTTTGTGTAAGGGGGCGTTCTAATGTTTAGATTTAGAATGGTGAGGTTCCCTATGCGCAGCGATAATAGAACAGCAGGTCAATTACGACCTATTAAAATAACACGGAATTTTACAGAGTATGCAGAAGGTTCTGTACTCATTGAGTGCGGCAAGACTAAGGTTATCTGTACAGCTACTGTGGAGGATTCTGTGCCGCGCTGGCTCAAAGGTTCGGGGCAAGGTTGGGTAACAGCAGAATACTCCTTGTTGCCACGTTCTACGCAAACTCGCGTGAGCCGTGAGGCTGCAAAGGGTAAACAAACGGGCCGTACTGTAGAAATTCAACGCCTTATCGGTCGTGCTTTGCGCGCCGTTGTAGATCTTGAAGCATTAGGTGAACGTTCTATTACAATCGACTGCGATGTAATCCAAGCCGATGGCGGCACGCGTACAGCATCTATTACAGGTGCTTTTGTGGCCCTCGTTGATGCGGTGGACTTCACCTTTGGTGGCGCAGGCAAATTCCCGATTACCGATTTTTGTGCTGCTATTTCCGTAGGTATTGGTCCAGAGGGGCCTATTACGGATCTTTGCTACGAAGAGGATAGTGCAGCTATCGTTGACATGAACGTGGTGCGCACCGGCTCTGGTAATATGGTTGAGGTACAAGGTACTGGTGAACATGGTACCTTTAACCGTGATGAGCTCAATGCGTTACTTGATTTAGCAGAGGCTGCTACAGATGAGCTCATGGCAAAACAACGTGAAGTACTTGGCACAACAGCAGATAAAGTAGGTAAGGTATATCCTACAGCTCCGGAGGTTTAGGGTGGAACAAATCGTATTAGCTACAGGCAATAAAGGGAAAATTCGTGAATTTTCTGAGGCTTTCTCTCATTTATCTATCGACTGTATACCGGTAAAAGAGGTCATTACCATTGAGGAACCTGAGGAAACTGGTACAACCTTTATGGAAAATGCTCTATTAAAGGCTCACTACTATGCAAAGGCTACCAATCGTCCATGTCTTGCCGATGATTCTGGCATCACCGTAGATGCTCTTAATGGGGCACCAGGCGTATATTCTGCGCGTTATGCAGGTCATCATGGTGATGATCAAGCTAATAATGAAAAATTAATTCGCGAACTGCAAGGTAAAAGCGACCGCACAGGTCATTATGTATGTGCCTTAGCTCTCGTATATCCTGATGGCCGTGAAGTGACGGCTGAAGGCTATTGTGATGGACTTGTTCAAGATGAGCCAAAAGGGGACAATGGTTTTGGCTATGATCCATACTTCTATGTACCTGAATTTGAAAAGACAATGGCAGAACTTAGCATTGAAGAAAAGGAAACCATCAGCCATCGTGGCCGTGCTTTACGCAAATTAATTAACAAGCTTTAATATTTTCGAACTATATGGTATAGTTCATATAAATATGTAATATAATAGTATTAGAGAACTTATAAAATGAAACGAATTGGTATTTTTAAGTGATACCCATGGGTATCTAGATGATATAGATCTTGTCTTGGAGGCTACAGCAGACCAAGAAATTGATATGTGGCTTCATGCTGGTGATTATGGTGATGATGCACGCTATATGCAGGAACATACTGATATTCCTGTGTATGCAGTGCGCGGTAATAATGACCGTGTACAGCCTCTAGAACCGCGGGAACAGTTGATTCCTCTAGAGGATACCTATATTTACATGACTCATGGTCATGAGGTATCATATTATAATCGAATACAAAAACTGATTGAGTTAGGCACTGATATGGGGGGGCGCGACTCATCGTGTCCGGTCATAGTCATCATCATGGTGAGGTTCGTGTTCGTGATGCGGTATTTGTGAATCCCGGCAGTATCTCGTTGGCTCGTGACCGCTCAGGCGGTACATTTGCTATCGTTACCTACGATAATGGACAGTTTAGTGTAGAATTTGTGTATAAACAAGATATTGTTTAGTTATATGGTAAAAGCTTTGAGCCTCGACGGGTTAAGCTTTCAAAAAATAGTAAGTCTATGCATGGAAAGGGTTATGACATATCATGGATACACCAGTTAAAGCAAAGCCTAAAATGAAATTATATGGTTTTAATAATCTCACAAAGACATTGAGTTTTTAATATTTATGATATTTGTTATACTCGTACGGAAGAAGAAAAAAAGCAATACATTCAGTACATTGATGAAGTATACAATGCAGATCGTTTAACAGCTATTTTAACGGAAGTAAGCCGCATTATCGGTGCTAACATCCTTAACGTAGCGAAACAAGACTACGACCCTCAAGGTGCGTCTGTTACGATTTTGATTTCTGAAGAGGAAATTGAAAAGGAAGATGTAGTCATGCATCTTGATAAATCTCACCTTACTGTACATACTTACCCTGAAAGCCATCCGCACAAAGGGATTAGTACATTCCGTGCAGACATTGAAGTGTCCACATGTGGTCAAATCTCTCCGCTTAAAGCACTTAACTATTTGATTCAAAGCTTTGATTCCGATATCCTTACAATGGACTACCATGTACGCGGCTTTACTCGTGATGTATCTGGTAAGAAAATCTATATCGATCATCGTATCAACTCTATCCAAAACTACATCAACGCAAAAACTCGTAACATGTACAACATGATTGATGTGAACGTATATCAAGAAAATATTTTCCACACAAAAATGATGTTAAAAGAATTTGATTTAGATAACTATCTCTTTGGGATTACTGAATCTGAATTGAGTGAACGAGAAATCAAACAAATTAAACATCAATTAAAACAAGAAATGATGGAAATTTTCTATGGTCGTAATTTGCCATCTGTAAAAGCATAAATAAAATATATATTCTGTATGCTATGTGTTCTATCGGATAATATGTATATAGTACCAAAGTAGATAAGTCGTATATGGCTTATCTACTTTTTTTATTTAATCATCATTTTTATTACTAAATTAGATTAATTGAATTTAATTCTAAAAATATTCGAAAAAAACTATATCGAAAAAAACTTGAATTGTTATATATCATTTTGTATAATACAATTAGTTAAAGGTATTAATTACCGACTCAAAAGAGTCCGAGTTTATCCACAAAGGAGAATTATTATGGACGTACGTGAATTAGCTGTACAAAAAAAACGTGAATTAAAAGGTTTCCTTACTGTAGGGACAAAATATGAATTAAAAGACGCTCATGATTTATCTGTAGCTTACACACCAGGTGTAGCAGAACCATGCTTGCGTATTAAAGATAATGAAGCAGAATCCTTTGAATTAACTTGCCGTTCCAACATGGTTGCCGTTGTATCCGACGGTACTCGTGTACTTGGTCTTGGCGATATCGGTGCTGCAGCAGCATTGCCTGTAATGGAAGGTAAATCTTTATTATTCAAAAAATTCGGCGATGTAGACTGCATTCCATTGGTTGTAGATACAAAAGATGCTGATACATTGATTAACACTGTAAAATTATTGCAAAAAAACTTTGCTGGCATTAACTTGGAAGATATTTCTTCTCCTAAATGCTATGAAATCGAAAACCGTTTGAAAGAAGAATTGGAAATCCCTGTATTCCATGATGACCAACACGGTACTGCAATCGCATGTTTGGCTGGTGTAAAAGGCGCTCTTCGTTTAGTTAAAAAAGATTTAGCTACTGCTAAAATCATTGTAAACGGTGCTGGTGCTGCTGGTGCAAACATTGCTCGTTTGTTATACCTTGCAGGCGCTCGTGATATTACATTGTTAGTATCTTCTGGCGTATTGCACAAAGATTACAAACGTCTTGACTCCTTGCAAGCTGAATTGATCGACTTGCTTAAACTTGAAGAAAAACATGGCAACTTGGCTGAAAATGCTAAAGGTGCTGATATTCTTCTTGGTGTATCTGCAGCAGGTGCATTCACAAAAGAAATTTTGGAAAACTTGGCTGACGATGCAATCGTATTCGCAATGGCTAACCCTAACCCAGAAGCAACATATGCTGACATGAAAGCAGCTGGCATTCGCATCGCTGGTACTGGCCGTTCCGATGCTCCTAACCAAATCAACAACGTAGCAGTATTCCCTGGCGTATTCCGCGGTGCTATCGATGTTCGCGCATCCAAAATCACTGACGAAATGAAATTAGCTGCTGCTGATGCATTGGCTAACTTGATTCCAGATAGCGAATTGAACGAAGAAAACGTAATGCCATCCGTATTCGATCCTCGTGTAGCTCCAGCTGTTGCAAAAGCCGTTGCTGAAGTTGCTGTAAAACAAGGTATCGCTAAGAATCCTAAAGTAGTAGAAGACGGTAGCTACGAAGGTTAATCTATTTGCTGCAAAAGCATTGGCATAACCATAAAATAACTATAGAATATATGACATGCACCTCGAAAGAGGTGCATGTTTTTATATGTACTAATAAAATTTAAAAAATTAATGAAGTTGTAAAAAAGTACTTGTCACTAATTTGTATCAATGATATAATAATTTTCGTTGCAGAGCGATACTTAACAGAGTAAAAACTCAGCAAGAGTAGTGGTTGACATCAACTACCAGGTTTGCTATAATTAGCAAGTAATTAATGACGGGGCATAGCGCAGTTTGGTAGCGCACCTGGCTTGGGACCAGGGGGTCGCAGGTTCGAATCCTGCTGCTCCGACCATTTTTTTATTTGCGGGTGTAGCTCAATGGTAGAGCCCCAGCCTTCCAAGCTGGTCGCGAGGGTTCGATTCCCTTCACCCGCTCCATTTTTTTTTGCCTTTTTTAGGGTAAACTGCAATAGAGCACAGTTGACGATACATAGTACATAATTTATACTATAATAGATAATTACATATATAGGTAATCCACATGGTTCAGTAGCTCAGTTGGATAGAGCAACGGCCTTCTAAGCCGTGGGTCGGGGGTTCGAATCCCTCCTGGATCACCAAGTAAATAAGCGAGTTTTCAGAAATGAAGGCTCGTTTTTTTGTATTCGATTAGTAGTTACATTAGTAGTTTTGGTGGTGAAGAATCATGAAACCTAAATTATCTGGATATACATGGAAAAAAGGAATTTTTCAATCTGTATGGAATGAAATTGCAAATCCGTTAGAAACTGAAAAAAGTTGGACATATGGACAACTCCCTGAATATATTTGGTTAGCTTTAATTCTTGATAAATTAGGACGAATAGAGGGAATTAATCAGTCTGTTAGAATTTTGAAATACTGGAAAGAGATAAATCCTAAAATTGAAGATTGTAGGTTTTCTACACTTCTTGCTGAATCAGTAGAAAATCAGCAGGAATTATTCGATCAGATTCGATTATCTGTTGGTGATAATACGCTTGAGCCATTAACGCTCATTTTTGATATACATGAGTATCCAACGTTTAATGGTAATTTTTATAATAAGATGAGTATTGAGAAACGCTTATCAAAAATAGAACAAATAATGCAAGAATGTATGGGAAGTCAAACTAATATGACTACTGATATAAAATATATTGTTTTATTTTTCCGCTCAATATGTAATAAGATTAAAGTCATGAAGGGGCAGGAACATATAATTGATTATTTGAACGATTATGCAAGGTTGCCTCATGAGAATGAAAAAATGCAAACAATTCGACCTCTTGTTCGTTCGATGTTTGGTACTATTCAATTTATGGATACACGTAATTTAGTATATTTGAATAAATTTTTGGGAGGATTTAAGTTGTATGTCTACATGCAAGTTGTTTTCAGTTAATCTTAGCGAAGTAGATGAGCAGAATTTGAATAAAGACCAGTGTGTTGAGGCATTTCAAAATATCTTTGATTACTTTATTTCAATCAAACAAGATGTTCTAATTTTAGATGAAAAAATGACAGTGCTTTTAGGGTTAGCTGTATTTGCATATAATCGGTTTTATGAGGTATATAAACATGATTTAGATAATAGCATATCTGGGAGAAGTTCAGTTCGGGGACTATTTGAAATACTTATCATAATGAAGTATTTAATTCATGAGGCGAATAATCACGATAACATCTGGATGGATTACCAGTTATATGGTTTAGGAAAGTATAAACTAGTATGTGAAGTGAATAAAGATAAAATCAATATGCCAGAAGGTGAAGGTACTCATATTCCTTTAAAATATTTAAATATTTTAGTTGAAGAGTTTTTTAGGCCTGAGTTTTTAGATATAAATACAAACTATTTTGACGATACTAATATTAGGAAGAAGGCAGAAATCACAGGCTTAGCAGATCTTTATGCCACTTATTATGAATATCTTACATCTTATGAGCATGGCTTTTGGGGGAGTGTTAGAGAGAGCTCTTTTGTAAAATGTGATAATCCTGCACATCAATATCACTGTATACCTTCTATAGAGCAACATGATAACTTAACATCTGTGTGGAATGATTGTGTATTGCTAATGCATCATATTGTGAATGTTCTTAATGAAGAATATGGAATTCCTGATAAATTGTTAGTTGAGGTGAATAAATTTGGTCCAAAATCAGTTAATGGATAGGCTTAATCAAATTCAGGATGAATATAAGATATTATTACTTAAAATTGAGGATTCTCTTACTAGGAATCCGGATTATGTAGAAAATATTTTAGATTCTGTTCTCATATTTTGGAAGAAACATGAAACTCTAGTAGATATTTTTTTAAACTATCAACTTGAAAGTTATAGTGCCCATCTTTATACTGCAGCAGATTATTTAGATATTGATGGCCTTGAACACTATCCTTTTTTAGCTCAAGGAAAAATTCATATAATGGATGACCCTTTAGCTAAAATGTGCGATACGACTCTAAGATTGTCTAGTGATGAGAAAATTAATACTCAAGCTATGATTGAGCATGTTTCATTTCTTATCAGTGATAACATCAAATTATTAGAATTGGAAGAACGGCCCATTTGGTTATTACCTGTTAGGGAAAATAATAGGACAGAGGGATCTAGTGAAATTAATTCATTAGCTGAACAATTATTCTTGAATTTATTTACGGATATAGAATCAATTGAAGTATATATGAAAACATGTATTACAATTGTAGACATAAAGAACCATCTAAGACCTGAATTGCTAGATGGAATTCTTTTATTTAATGAGGATGTAAAGGAGGATACATTTGAAAAGCGAATGGAAGGACTTATTAGCTATAGCTCCAAAGTACCCCACCCTAAGACATTTTTTTGTGAAGTCAAAGATTATAAATCTGTATTTTTTTATTGTCAATAATAGGTTATTTGATACAGGCAATTGATATTTTTTTGCTATCAGAAGAATATAAAATTATACCTTACATAAGATCAAAGTCCGCATTTTATTACTACAGTTCGCTTTTGCTATCAATATTTGGAAAATGAAATCAGTGCAGATAAAAATGCTTTTTAAACACGCAATTTATTGTCATTTAATCTATCTGGCATTTGATAGATCGATTGTAGAAAAAAATCTCTTTAAAACAATACTTAGATATTATAAGTACGCTAGACATAAATATTGATTTGATTGAGATGAAGGACTTGAAAGATATAAAAAAAGTAGTGGATAATAATTTAGCAACTTTATATTCAAAAAAATTAATGAAGAGGCTAATTAGTTTTTTTGAAAGGGAGGGTTATATGCCTAAACTATCTAAAGCATTAACCGCCTCTTTCTGTATATCAGGTACTAAATGCGAATAGGTATCTAATGTTAGTATAATCGAGGAGTGTCCTAACCGTTCTTGTACTATTTTAGGGTTTATTTTTTGAGAGAGTAGAATAGTTGCATGTGTATGGCGAAGATCATGAAAGGTAATATGTTCTAAATGTAGCTGTTTTAATACAGGAATAAAATATCTAGATTTAAAGTTACTTGTAGATAATACTTTACCAAAGATACCAGATATTACAATTCCAGAAGTATCTGTCCATTTATCACCGATTTCCTGAATATACGTATATTGAAACTCTTTATATGTTCTAAGATCCTCTTGTAACTCTTTACTAATTGGTATACTACGGCGTGATGTTTTAGTCTTTGTTTCTTGAAATAATTGCTCGTTGGTACCAGTTTGAATACTACGGCGAATAGAGATAATAGAGCGGTCTAAGTCAACGCAATCCCAGCATTATACAGTATTGAATAGAAATATAAAAATATATACGTTATGTATGAGGTAAAATGTATTAAAATTTGGTATTATTTCTTCTAAGCCGTGGGTCGGGGGTTCGAATCCCTCCTGGATCACCAAAGAAATAAGCGGATAGTTCGTAATGAGCTATCCGCTTTTTTACTTCTTTATTAGTATCACTAGTCATGATGGGGGACTCTTGGGTTGTTGGGAGATTGCCGATTTTCGGATCTTTCAGTGTCATAGATCAAACTCCTTTATTATTTATTCGACTTTTTATATTTCTTATATATTTGACTTTTATATCTATTATATAGGGAATAAATCAATATAAACAATCTAATTTATAGTAAATATTTTTAAAAGTTCAAATTTAATTATCTCTCATAAACCCAGTATTTATCTATATTCTTGAGGGTAAATCAAATTAGTCAAATAAAAAGTCAAAAAAAGTCAAAAATTTTATCTTTGACCTATTGACTTTTTGACTTAATCAGATTATTATAATGTCATAAGGTTGAGGAAACCTAGAAATAAAGCAAGAAATTAAACAGACTTAAAAAGTCAAACAGATATACTTGTAGTAAAAAAAGTGAGGTAATTTATATGAACAACAACTTTAATAACTTTGGTAGCGATTTCGGTAGCATGAATGATTTATTCAATCAATTGATGGGTAACATGGGTGGTTATTCCACAGAAAACCGTCGTTATAAAATTAATGGTCGTGAAGTGACTCCAGAAGAGTTTGCTTTCTATCGTCAAACTGGTCGTTTACCTTCTAATGAAGAAATGCAAGCTGCTCAAGCTGCACAACAAGGTAAAATGAAACAAGATGGTATCCTTGCTAAGTTAGGTACAAACTTAACTCAACAAGCTCGTGATGGTAAACTCGATCCTGTTATTGGTCGTAATAAAGAAATCCAAGAAACAGCAGAAATCTTAGCACGTCGTACTAAAAACAATCCTGTACTCGTAGGTGATGCTGGTGTTGGTAAAACAGCTGTCGTAGAAGGCTTGGCACAAGCAATCGTCAATGGCGATGTTCCTGCAGCTATTAAAAATAAAGAAATCATCTCCATCGATATTTCCGGTTTGGAAGCTGGTACTCAATACCGTGGTTCCTTCGAAGAAAATATCCAAAACCTTATCAAAGAGGTTAAGGTTGCTGGTAACATTATCTTGTTCTTCGATGAAATCCACCAAATCTTGGGTGCTGGTTCCACAGGTGATGGTCAAGGTTCTAAAGGCTTAGCAGATATTTTGAAACCTGCTTTGTCCCGTGGTGAAATGACTGTTATCGGTGCTACAACACAAGATGAATACCGTAACACAATCATGAAAAACGCAGCTCTTGCTCGTCGTTTCAATGAAGTAAAGGTAAATGCACCATCTCCAGAAGATACTTTCAAAATTTACAAGGCATTCGTCCATTGTATGAAGCGCATCATAACATTGAATTGCCAGATGCTGTGTTGAAAGCAGCTGTAGATTATTCCGTACAATACATTCCTCAACGTAGCTTACCAGACAAAGCTATCGACTTGATCGATGTAACAGCAGCTCACTTGGCTTCCCAACATCCTGTAACTGATATTAAAACATTAGAAGCAGATATTGCAGAAGCTAAAGCAAAACAAGAAGAGTTTGCTCAAAAAGAAGATTATGAATCCGCTATTAACGAAAAGATGCGTATTCAAAAATTACAAGAAGAAATCGACAACCACACTGAAAACCAAAAGGTTGTGGCTCAAGTTAACGATGTAGCTGAAGCTGTTGAAAGAATGACTGGCATTCCTGTATCTCAAATGGGTGCATCCGATATTGAACGCTTGAAAGATATGAAATCTCGTTTACAAGCTCATGTCATCGGTCAAGATAAAGCAGTAGAAGCTGTATCTAAAGCAATCCGTCGTAACCGTGCAGGCTTTGACGAAGGTAACCGTCCAATCGGTAGCTTCTTATTCGTAGGTCCTACTGGTGTTGGTAAAACAGAATTGGCTAAACAATTAGCACTTGATATGTTTGGTAACAAAGATGCTATCATCCGCTTGGATATGTCCGAATACAGTGATCGCACAGCAGTTTCCAAATTGATTGGTGCTACAGCAGGTTATGTTGGTTACGAAGATAACTCCAACACATTGACTGAACGTGTTCGTCGTAATCCTTACTCCATCGTATTGTTCGACGAAATCGAAAAAGCAGATCCTCAAGTTATTACATTGCTTCTTCAAGTATTGGATGATGGTCGCTTAACAGATGGTCAAGGTAATACAGTAAACTTCAAAAATACTGTTATTATTGCTACATCTAATGCAGGCTTTGGCTATGGTCAAGATAAGGACGATGAAAACAAAGTAGATGTAATGGATCGTATCGCTCCATTCTTCCGTCCAGAATTCTTAAACCGTTTCAATGCAGTTATCGAATTCAATCAATTGAAAAAAGAAGATTTGAAACAAATCGTAGATTTAATGCTTGATCAAGTTAATAAAACTTTAGCTAAAAAAGAAATTACTCTTGATGTAACTGAAGCAGCTAAAGAATTATTGATGGAACAAGGTTACGATAAAACTATGGGCGCTCGTCCATTACGTCGTGTTATCGAATCTGAAATCCGCGATAATGTAACTGACTTCTACTTGGATCACATCGATGCAAAACACTTGCTTGCTGATGTTGTAGATGGTCACATTGTAATTAGCGACAAAGATGCTGCTAATACATCTGATGATACATCTGCAGATGATAAAGCTGCAGACGACGGCAAACAAGATGATGATGCTGCATCCAAGGATAATAAATAATCGATAGGCTATCGACACTAACTAATGAATCCCTTACAACTCTCTCCATATATAAACTAATGATAGACCTATTGATACTGAGAGCACCCCACATAATGTGGGGTGCTTTTTTGTGTCTTAATATGCATTTTAACATGTGTATTAATAAAGAAATTTTGTATACATGATAAAAATCATTGCTAATATATCGATTTATTTAGTATAATCATATCTATAAATTCAATATTCTATAGAATTTAAAAAAGAGATGAAGAAAGGGAGGAGATTATTGATGTCACATTATGTAGATCTAAATAGTGATTTAGGTGAAAGTTTTGGCAACTACACATTAGGCATGGATGGTGAAGTGTTAAATCACGTCACGAGTGCTAATGTTGCCTGTGGATGGCATGCTGGGGATCCTCTCATTATGGATGCTACAGTTCGCATGTGCAAGGAAAAGGGCGTAGCCGTAGGGGCTCATCCTGGGTATCCTGATTTAATGGGCTTTGGCCGTCGAGCAATGGCAGTCAATCCTGCAGAGGCTAAAGCATATATGATATATCAAGTTGGTGCACTACAAGCCTTCTGCGATAGTTATGGTGTTACATTACAACATATGAAATTACACGGTGCTTTTTATAACACCGCATGTGTAACTCCTGCATTGGCAGATGCTGTATTAGATGGCTTACAAGCGGTAAACCCTAATATTGCAGCTATGGTGTTGAGCGGTAGCTATATTGCAAAAGAAGCAGAGCGTCGAGGCATTCCTGTAATTCAGGAGGTATTTGCTGATCGTGGTTATACTGATGAAGGTACATTGGTACCTCGTACAGAACCTGGGGCTTTTATAAAAGACCCTCAAGAGGCTCTTGAACGAGTACTTATGATGGTTACAGAAGGTAAGGTTGTCACTAATACAGGTAATACTATTGATATTGTAGCTGATTCCGTATGCGTACACGGCGATAACCCAGAAGCGATAGCTTTCACAAATTACATCCGTGAAGGCCTTACAAAGCGGGTGTTACAGTGGCTAATTTTCAAAACCGTAAATAGTAAAACGGTCATTAGAAAATAAGCAATACATAGCAAATACGTAATAAATAGTAATTATGTAGTAAATAGTAAATATGTAGTAAATAGTAAGTACATAATAGATCGTTAATAAATTATTGTGTGGAGGTTTTTATGAAACCAATTTCAGGTAAAGCAAGTTTATCTGTCCTCTTGGGGGCAGCTTTCTTGATGGCCACGTCCTCTATTGGGCCGGGCTTTATGTTACAAACGGCGGCATTTACGAATGATTTAAAAGCAGACTTTGCGTTTGCCATCATTGTATCTGTTATTTTTTCAATTATTGCACAGCTTAATGTGTGGACCATCATTGGCATATCTAAAATGCGCGGTCAAGATATTGCAAATAAAGTATTGCCAGGACTTGGCTACTTCGTAGCATTCTTGATTTCCCTTGGGGGCCTTGCGTTCAATATCGGCAACATTGGGGGCGCATCTATGGGCCTAAATATTGTATTTGGTATTGATACAACGACTGCAGCGGCTATCAGTGGTATCCTTGGTATTCTATTATTCGCCTCTCCAAAAATGGGTGGTGTACTAGACAACACAGCCAAAATTCTTGGTACTGTAATGCTTGTATTAATTGGTTATGTGGCGTTTTCTACAAACCCTCCAGTGGCTGAAGCGGTTACTCATACGGTGGCACCAACGCATTATCCATGGCTTGCAACTATTACCCTTATCGGTGGCACCGTGGGTGGTTACATTACATTCTCTGGCGGTCACCGCCTCATTGATGCGGGTATTACTGGTCAAGAACATTTAAAAGATGTACGTCGTGCAGCGTTCATGGGTATGTCTGTAGATGCAGTGGTTCGTATCTTGTTATTCTTAGCGGTTCTTGGCGTTGTGTCTATGGGCCATGTACTAGACCCTAAAGATCCAGCTGGTTCTGCATTCCTTCTTGGTGCTGGTGAAATCGGTCATAAATTATTTGGTATCGTGTTCTTCTGTGCAGCCTTAACATCTGTAGTAGGTGCAGCGTACACATCCGTGTCCTTCTTAAAAACATTGTTCAAAGTAGTAGAACGCAATGAAAAAAATTGACTATTATGACATTTATCTTCGTTTCTACATGTATTTTGATTTTTCATTGGTAAACCAGCATCCTTGTTGATTTTGGCTGGCTCCGTAAACGGCTTAATCTTGCCGATTACATTGGCAGTAATGCTCTTTGCTACTCATAAATCTGCAATCGTAGGAGACTACAAACATAATAAACTGTTATACTATACAGGATGGATTGTAGTACTTGTAACAGCTTACATCGGCGTTACATCCTTACAAGGTATTGCTAAATTACTTGGTTAATTTGATAGTTGTGAAAGTACCATTATTTTCGTTTGAAGGTAATGGTTCTTTCTGGTTTTAGGAAGGGGATACCTATGAAACCTATAATTTCACCTGTAGGGGATTGCGCTATCTCTATTGATTTTGGTCAAGTTATCGATCCAAAGATTAATCGACATATTCGTCAAACGATAGAGCGAATTCAAGAGCTGAATCTAGATGGTATTATTGAATTAGTACCTACATATTGTGCATTGCTTTTGCAATATGATGCTATGCTATACTCTTATGCAGAATTGTGTAACATCATTGAGCCTACATTGGAGCAGACTGTAACAGATAATGCTAATGAACTTGTTACCGTCGTGGAAATTCCTACCGTGTACGGTGGTGAGTTTGGTCCAGACCTTGGTTTTGTAGCCTCTCATAATAATCTAACTGAAGATGAGGTCGTAGCCATTCATAGTGGTACTGATTACTTGGTATATATGCTTGGCTTCATTCCTGGGTTTACCTATTTGGGCGGCATGGATCCACGCATTGCAACACCTCGTTTGTCCTCACCGAGAACATTGATACCTGCAGGCTCTGTAGGCATTGCGGGAGCTCAGACTGGCACGTATCCATCCGACTCTCCAGGGGGGCTGGCAAATCATTGGCCGTACACCGGTAACCATGTATGACATGTCTAAGAAACAAGCGGCGCTATTGAGTGCTGGCGACTATGTGCGCTATGTGCCCATAGATGAAGCGGAATATAATCGTATTAAAGCATTGGGGGCGGACTATGTGCCATCCATGTATGAAGTAGAGGTAGGTGAGTTGCGTGGCTATTAATGAGTTTAATAAATTATCTATCTACGTAAATGCACCTGGCATGTACACCACCATTCAAGATAAAGGTCGCGTTGGGTTCCAACAATATGGTATGCCTGTAGCAGGTCCTATGGATAGTGAAAGCTATCTCTTGGGGCAAGCACTGGTAGGTAATGTAGAAACGGCAGGTGCATTAGAGTGCACATTGCTGCCGCCTACACTCACCGTGAAAGGCACATGTATCGTTGCTTTTACAGGGGCCGACATGGAACCAACCATCAATAGTGTGCGAGTACCGAGATATATTCCATTTGTATGTCACGACGGCGATGTCATTTCCGGTAGTTTTAGCCAATGTGGCGTGCGCATGTACATTTCTTTCTCTGGAGGTATCGACGTGCCAAGCATCAACGGCAGTGTATCGACCCATACAAAGGCGAAAATTGGGGGCCTTGAGGGGCGACCATTACAAAAGGGCGATGAACTTGGCATCAAAGCGTTCACCAGAGATGAAGTGCATGTCTGCGATTACCGTGGTGAAGGGCATACTCTATTCAATACCGCCTTATATAACCGTGGGGGCCGTGAATGTCATGAACCGTTACGCGTTGTATTAGGTGATCAGGCAAAACATTTCACCGAGAAGGGTATCAAGACCTTTAGTGATAATATCTATACACTGACTGTAGAATGTGACCGTATGGGGTTCCGCTTAGATGGTCCTGAAATTGAACACGTAGACAGTGCAGATATTATTTCTGATGGTGCCGTATTTGGCTCTATCCAAGTACCATCGAATGGACATCCTATTGTCCTCATGGCAGATCGCCAAACAACAGGGGGCTATACAAAAATAGGCACTATCATTACCGCGGACCTACCTCGGCTTAGCCAATTGCCGGTAGGGGATGGGATTAACTTTAATATCGTATCTATTGACGAAGCGCAAGACATATACCGAGCCTATATGGAACGTTTACATAAGCGTATCAAATTGGCTCATGAACAAAGTTCCTATGTATTTAAATTGAATACTGTAATATGAATACTGTAATATAAAAAATAACGTCTAAAGAGATTACTTCTTTAGACGTTATTTTATTTTTGGCTGCCAATGTATCTCAATTTGACTGAAAAACTAATTTATAAAAATTTAATGAAATATAGTGCTGTGAAGAGGGATAACTCTAAGAGTATAGTTATATAAGGCATTGCAGCCATTATTTTTAGAGTGTTATCAATTATATTTATATGGAAAAAGATAAATTGTGAGTTTAAATTCATCTTCTCTTCTAAATTATGGTATAAAAATCACCCCAATTGTTAAGTTTTTATTTTTAAAAAGAAGTTTAAAATAGTCACGTTATTGCTGTATTTGCAATAGGTATTCCAAAAAAATGAAATATTAGTGAAAAAGGGGTTGCAAGCATATCGAAAAAAATTTGGTATACTGTCTATATCGAAAAAAACTTGAATTGAAATTACTTATTATATAGAAGTTTGAGAGATATATAGTAGTTTAAAGGAGAAAATGAATGAACAAGATTTTTTTAAAGTAGTTTGGAACAAATCCAAAAAAATTGCTACGTAGTAGTATCTGAATTAGCTAAAAACAATAGCGGTAAAAAGAAAATTGTTGTGGCTGGTATCTTTGCAGCATTAGCTATGACTAATGCTAATGTAGCATTGGCTGTAAACGAGGTGCCTACATCTACTGGTGGTGCATCTGTAGCTTTTGGTGATAGTGCTACTGTTACAGGTGCCAATGCAGTCGGTTTAGGTAACAGTGCTAGTGTTACAGGTGTAAATGCAGTTGCTTTAGGTACAAATGTAAAAGCTACTACTAGTGATGCTGTTGTAATTGGTACTGCTGCAAAAGCAGAGACTGCTGCTGGTGGGGTTGCTATTGGTCAAAATGCTTATTCAAAAGGTCTATATGGTAATACACCAAGTGTTGCTGTAGGTAAAAATTCAATTGCAAATGGTGGTACTGCGATTGCTATTGGTACTAGTGCGACAGTAAACGAAGCTGGTACTTCATTTTCACAAGGTATTGCCATTGGTGGTGGTGCATTACCGGGGCAAGGGGCTACCGTTGTAGGTGATCAAGCTATTGCTATTGGTGGTAATACTAAAGCCCTTGGTCACTCCTCCATCGTTATTGGTGGTGACGATGCTGATAGAATGACGTCTACTAAAGCAGTTTATACTGATATTAATACAGGTAAAGCTACTGTCGCTACTGTTTCTGATGCTGTTAAAGCTTTAACAGGGTATGAAATTAAGTGGAGGGATTATAATAATGCTACAGCAGACCATATCGGTATCACAGTGGGTACTAAAGGGCAATCTGGTAATGCTGGTATTGCTATTGGTACGGGTGCTGACTCTAAATCGTATTGCTGGTGCTTTGACAGGTATTAACACAAGTGCTGCTGATAATGATTCTGTAACAAATGCAATCGCTATTGGTACAGGTGCGAAAGCAAACCGAGATAACTCTGTTGCATTAGGTGGCGGCTCTACTACAGATAAGCCAGGTACAATACAATCTAGCTATACCTTATCAAATGGTCTTACTGCAACTTGGGCTGGTGGTGATAAAACTTTGCCGGGTGATATTGTTTCCTTCGGTGCTGAAGGCTATGAACGTCAGTTAAAAAACGTCGCTCCTGGTGAAGTAAGTGCTACTTCTACAGATGCTATCAACGGTTCTCAGTTAGCTGCTATCGTAGATCAAATTGCATATAAGTATGTATCTATTAATTCTACTGATACTCCTAATAAAGACAACACTGGTGCAAAGGCTAATAACTCCATTGCTATTGGTCCTAATGCATCTACAGATAATACTGCAACAAGCTCTGTAGCTATTGGTGATGGTGCTAATACAACAGGTCGATCTACAGTTGCATTGGGGTTATCAGCACAAGCTACATCGGCAAATGCTACAGCGTTAGGTGCTAACTCCATTGCGTCCCAGGATGATACTGTGGCAGTTGGTCATGGTGCTAAGGCAACAGATGGCAATGCCAGTGCTTTTGGGGCTGATGCGATAGCTTCCAATATTGAGTCTACTGCAATTGGTCATGGTACTGCTGCATCTGGTGCATCCTCTACTGCATTGGGAAATAGGACAAAGGTCGGTGGAACTGCAGGTGTTGGTATCGGTATGTTAGCCAATGCAACTAAAGATTATGGTATTGCTATTGGCGGACAAAGCTCTTCCACTGCAGATAATGGTATTGCTATTGGTAGAAATAGCTCAGTATCAGAGAATAATGGTATTGCTATCGGTGATGGTGCTAGTGCTACAACTGCTGATGGTGTTGCAATAGGTTCTAAGTCTGTTGCTAGTACTGCAGCTGGTGTAGCTGGTTATAATGCTAATACTGGTCGTACTGATACATATGCTAACTTAACTGGTGCAACTTTAACATCTACATTGGGTGGCGTTGCAGTAGGTACAACAAATCAAACTCGTCAAATTAACTATGTAGCTGCTGGTACGGCTGATACAGATGCAGTTAACGTGGCACAATTGAAGAGTGTAAACCTTGCTTTCACAGGCGACACTGGTTCTGGTGACGTAAACCTTGCTAACAGTAAATTAGCTGTAAATGGTGATAATACATATATCACAACTACAGCTAATGGTAAGAAAATTACTATTGCTGGTAAAAAACAAGATATTACTGTAACTAATGGTGTTGCTTCTGCAACTGCAGGTATGGCAGATGCTCAAAACGTAGCTGATGCAATTAATCAAGCAGTTGCTAATAGTTCTTCTAGCTGGAACTTATCTGCTAATGGTGAAGCGACAACAGCTACAGTTGAAAAAGGTAATAAAGTAGATTTCTCTGGCGACGATAACATTACTGTTGCAAGAAACGATAAAAACATCTCTTTAGCTTTGAAGAAAGATCTTACTGGCTTGAACAGTGCATCTTTCAATAATGCTGCAGGCAATCCAACTGTAAAAATTGATGGCAACACAGGCATCAATGCAGGCGACATGAAGGTTACTAATGTAGCAGATGGTGTAGCTGACAAAGATGCTGTCAATGTTTCTCAATTGAAGAAAACAGACGCTAAAGCAGAAGCTAACAAAGCTGCACTTGCTAACAAAATTTCCTTAGAAGGTAATACTGGTTCTACAACAGAGAAATCTTTAAATGATGGAGCTGTAAGCTTCAAAATTAAAGGTGAAGATGGTATTGCTACAACAGCTGCTGGTAATGATGTAACAGTTAAACTTGATGCTGATACTAAAGGTAAAATCGATAATGCGGCTGATAAAAACTTGAGCAACTTGAACCCAGCTGGTGAACAAAAGGTTAAAGATTTAGCAGCATGGAAAGTTGTAGCTAACAGTGGTACTGCTGAAAATGTTAAAGGCGGCGACACAGTTAAGTTTATCGACGGTGATAATGTTGAAATTACGCAAGCTGGTAAAGATTTTACAATCTCCACTAAGAAAGATGTAACATTCGATAATGTAACTGCAAACCAAGCTATCACGGCTCCTAAAGTAAAAGCTACAACTGGTGTAGAAACACCGCAAGTAACAGGCTTAACTAATAGAGACTGGACTCCAGGTCAAACAACACCTGTACCTGGTCGTGCGGCTACAGAAGATCAATTGAAACAAGTTGATAATCAAGTAGCTACTAATAAACAAATATTGCTGATAATAAAACAGCAATCGATAAAAATACAACAGCTATTGCTCGTAAAATTTTCTTAAATGGTAATACTGGTACTACAACTAAGAAATCCTTAAGCGCTGATGATGTAGACTTCACTATTAAAGGTGAAGATGGTATTACTACAACCGCTTCCGGTAATGATGTAACAGTTAAACTTGATACAGATACTAAAAATAAAATCGATAACGCTGCTGACAAAGATTTGAGCAATTTGACTCCAGATGGTAAAAAGCAAGTTAAAGATTTAGCGGCTTGGAATGTAGTTGCTAATAATGGTACTGCAGAAAAAGTGTTAGGTGGCGACACTGTTAAATACATTAATGGTGATAACATTCTCATTACTCAATCTGGTAAAGATTTCACATTCGCTACTAAGCCAGATGTAACATTCAATACGGTAACGGCTAACGACACTATTACAGCTCCAAAAGTTAAAGCTACAACTGGTGTGGAAACGCCTCAAGTAACTGGTTTAACTAATAAAACTTGGGATCCAAATAACATTACATCTGGTCGTGCAGCAACTGAAGACCAATTGAAAGCTGTAGATGATCAAGTTAAAGCTAATAAAGACAATATCACTCAAAATGCTGGTGATATTGCAACAAACAAAACAAATATTGCTAAAAATGCTGGTGATATTGCTGATAACAAAACTGCTATCAATAAAAATGCTGGCGATATTGCAAACAATGCAAGAGAAATTGCTGCAAACAAAGATAAAATCGACCAAAATACAACAGCTATTGCTCGTAAAATCTCCTTAGGCAGTGATGATGGTGATACAGATGAAAAATCTTTGAGCACAGGTGATGTGAAGTTCAATATTAAAGGTGAAAATGGCATTACTACTGCAGCTAATGGCGTAGATGTAACTGTTAAATTGGACGATGCTACAAAAGATAAAATCGACAACGCAGCAAATAAAGACTTGAGCAACTTGACTCCAGCTGGTGAACAACAAGTTAAAGATTTAGCAGCTTGGAATGTAGTAGCTAACAACGGTACTGCGGAAAAGGTTCAAGGTGGCGATACAGTTAAATTCATCGATGGTGATAATGTTACCATTACACAAAATGGTAAAGAGTTCACTGTTGCCACAAAGAAAAATGTAACCTTCGATAACGTTACAGCAAACCAAAAAATTACAGCTCCAGAAGTGAGTGGTTTAACAAATACTACTTGGGTACCAGGTCAAACAACACCTGTATCTGGTCGTGCAGCCACTGAAGATCAATTGAAAGCCGTTGATGATCAAGTAACAGCAAATAAAGCTAACATCACTAAGAATGCTGATGCTATTAAAGCTAACAAAGATAATATTGCAGCAAATAAAGAACAAATTGATAAAAATACAACAGCTATTGCTCGTAAGATTTCCTTAGGTGGTAACACTGGTTCTACTGATGAAAAATCTTTGAGCACAGGCGATGTGAAATTCAATATTAAAGGTCAAAATGGTATCGTTACTGAAGCTAATGGTGATGATGTAACTGTTAAGTTAGATGATGATACTGCAAACAAAATCAACAATGCAGCAAATACTGATTTGAGCAACTTAACTGATGCTGGTAAACAACAAGTTAAAGACTTATCTGCATGGAATGTAGTGGCTAACAATGGTACTGCTGAAAAAGTTGAAGGTGGTAACACAGTTAAATTCATCGATGGTGATAACATCTCCATTACTCAAAATGGTAAAGACTTCACAATTGCTACTAAGAAAGATGTAACATTTGATACTGTAACTGCAAATCAAACAATTACAGCACCTAAAGTAAAAGCAACTGATGGTGTAGAAACTCCAGAAGTAACAGGCTTGACTAATAAAACTTGGACTCCAGGTGTAACACAACCTGTAAGTGGTCGTGCCGCAACTGAAGATCAATTAAAAGCAGTTGATGATCAAGTAGCGGAAAAATAAAACTAACATTGGTAAAAAAATACTGATAATATTGCGAAAAAAACAAAGCTCAGATTGATAAAAAAACACAGAAGCTATCGGTCGTAAGATTTCCTTAGGTGGTAACACTGGTTCTACTGATGAAAAATCCTTGAGTACAGGCGATGTGAAATTCAACATCAAAGGCGAAAACGGTTTAACAACTGTAGCTGATGGTGAAGATGTAACTGTTAAAATCGATGATGTTACTAAAGCAAAAATCGATAATGCAGCAAATCAAGATTTGAGCAACTTAACAGATGCTGGTAAACAACAAGTTAAAGATTTATCTGCATGGAATGTAACTGCAGCTGGTGGTACTGTTGAAAAAGTACAAGGTGGCGATACTGTTAAATTCCAAGCTGGTGATAATCTTGAAGTTAAACAAGACGGTACTACTTTCACATATAGCCTAGCTAAAGACGTGAAAGGTCTTAACAGTGTAACTGTAGGTGATGAAAATGGTCCATCCACTAAGATCACTCCTGCTGGTACAACTGTAAAAGATGCAGCTGGTAACTCTACAACAGTTAATGGTGCAGGCATGACTATTAACCCTGCAAACGCTGCAGCTAGCCCTGTATCCCTTACTGTAGATGGCTTGAACAATGGTGGTAACCAAATTCATGGTGTAGCACCTGGTACAGCTGATACAGATGCAGTAAACGTTAGCCAATTGAAAGGCGCACAAGCAGGCTTACAAGAAGCTATTAATCGCGTAGGCGTTGAAACACAACGTGTTGGTGCTCATGCAGCAGCTATGGCAGCGTTGAAACCAATCCAATACGATCCATTGGAACCAACACAAATTATGGCTGGTATTGGTAACTACCGTGGTGAAACAGCTGGTGCAATCGGTCTTGCCCATTACAAAACTGAAGATACTATGTTCAATGTTGGTGTTACACTTGGTTCTAGCCATAACATGATTAATGCTGGTGTAACTCATAAATTTGGTGGTAGCCGTGATAGAAAAGATGCGATTCCAGAACGTTATAAAGCGGGTCCTATCAGCTCTATCTACGTAATGCAAGATGAAGTAAGTCACTTGCGTTCCCAAAATGAAGAGTACAAATCCAAGCTTGAACAACAACAATCTGAAATTGATGCGTTGAAAGCAGCAGTTAACCAATTGTTGGCAAATAAAGCATAATCATATTGTACATATAGTTAGAACTATGTATATCCCGTGAATGGATATGTAAAACTATAAAGAGCCTTCCTCGAAAGAGGAGGCTCTTTTTAGTATGAAAAATAAAAAAACAGTTTATTAAAGCTATATCTGTAAAAATAAAATAGTCTGAAAAATTCTGATTTAATAATTAATAAAATTATCAATAAAACTGTATATAAGGAATAATTTATGAATATTTTTAGGCGATGATTAATTTTTGTAATGAAATCTAATATTCTTTGCATTCTCAATTAGAAGCATAAAAAAATTCATATAATATGCAATTTATTAAGGTGAATTATAAATGAATTATGATGATACTGCGTGTTTAAGCATGCTCTATACATAATTGAGATAATATTAAATATCCAAAAAAATTACACTTTTAAATTGAGAAAATTAGATAAATTATGATAAAATAAAAGATAAGTTTTTATAAATGTAAAGCTATGTAGCTTTCATTATTTCCAGACTGAGAGAAGTATGGAACATATAATTCATATAGTTGAGGGTTAGTAATTTAAAGAAGGAAAATGTATGAATAAGATATTTAAAGTCATTTGGTCTAAGTCCAAACAGTGCTACGTTGTAGTATCTGAAATGGCAAAAAATAAAACAGGGAAAAAGAAAATCGTAGTAGCAAGTATCTTAGCTGCCTTGGCAATGCAAGTTGGTGTAGTTGCAGATGTAACTGCAGCAGATAGACCGACTGGAACTATTGAGGGCGGTACTAAAATATATTCAAACTTAACTAATGGTCTTGCTATCGGTAATGAATCCCAGTCCAACAGTAATCAATCTATTGCTATCGGTTACAGAGCAATAGCTAATTCATAATATGCTGATCCAGCTCAACCAGCTGTAGCTATTGGTGCTGGTGCTCATGCGACTGGCAGAGGTGGTGTATCCTTAGGCCTAATCGCGAATTCTAGTGTTCGTGGTACTGCTATTGGTAGTGCTACTAATGCGACTGGTTTTGGTGCTTTCGCGGGTGGTACATATGCACAAGCAACTAATGCTGGCGATGTTGCTATTGGTGGCGCATCATCCGATCAATTTAATAATCATGCTGTTGCTTCTGGTGGATATAGCGTAGCTATTGGTACTGCTGCTAAGGCAGATGGGGGTGCAGGTGTAAGTATTGGTTATAAGACAAATGCTAAAACATCTAATTCTCTAGCTGTTGGTTCTGAATCTCAAGCTACTGGTGAAGGTGCGGTAGCAGTAGGTAGAAAGAATACATCTACAGGTGCGTCTTCAACAGTTTTAGGCATTTTGTCTACCGCTAATGCTACATCGGCTACTGCTGTTGGTATGCAAACTACTGCTACTGGGGAAATTCCCTTGCAGTAGGTCATAAGTCCTCTGCATCTGGTAAAAATGGTGTTGCTGTTGGTACTAATGAAACTACGGCTGCGTTAGGCGGTGTTGCAGTTGGTCAAGCTGCTAAGTCTAATAAATTTTATAGTGTTGCTATGGGTATGAATGTAACGGCTGATGGTGATAATTCTGTGGCGTTAGGCGGTAGTGCTAATGCTAATAATGAAGGAACAATTGCCATTGGTTCATATGGATCTACTCCAACGAAAGCTACAGGCAATAGAGCTCTTGCAATTGGTTCCGCAACGACAGCTAATGGTCTAGAATCAATTGCCATAGGTAGTCGCGTTAATTCCACATCTCAACATTCTATTGCTATTGGTACTAGAGCTAATGCAAGTGCTGTTAAATCTGTTGCTATTGGTCCTGATTCTAGCGTTACCGTTGATGGTGGTGTTGCTTTAGGTCGAGATTCAGTTGCTAATGTAATAGGTGGTGTTACTAATAAAGGTTATAATCCTAATACAAACCGTACAGATGTTTATTCTGGTTTGAATGGCAATGTACTTACTAGTACAACAGGTGCTGTTTCTATTGGTAATGGTAGTACTGTAACACGTCAACTTACAGGCCTTGCAGCGGGTATAAGAGATACAGATGCAGTTAACGTAGCCCAATTAAAGAGTGTTAACCTTGCATTCTCTGGTAATGTAAATACTGGCAATGTAAATATTGCAAATAGTACATTAGGACTTAAGGGCGATAATACATATATTACAACAGCTGCCAATGGTCAAAATCTTACAATTTCCGGTAAAACACAAAATATTAATGTCACAAATGGTCAAGCTTCTGCAAATGCTGCAGGCATGGCTGACTCTAAGAATGTAGCGGATGCTATCAATAAAGCCATTTCTGCCAATGCATATCATTGGAAATTAGCGGCAGACAGGGATCCTAGTGCTCCTGAAGTAATTAATAAATCAGATACTGTAATCTTTGGTGGGGACAACAATATTACAGTAACTCGTAGTGGCAAAAAAATTACTACTTCTTTGAATAAGGCGATTACTGTAGATACTGTGAAAGCTAATAGATCTGTTACGGTTTCTTCTGGTGGCAATCAAATTACTCTAGATGGTACAAATGGTTCTGTAAAAGGTAGAAACTTTACTGGCGATTCATTTAAAGCCGGCGATAATGTATTGAGTAATACAACGCTTCAAATTGGTCCGACTACTGGTAGTAATAATGTGACCATAACTCGTGATGGTTTAACTGCAAAAACTGCTACGAAAACTGTTAAGTTTGGTACAGAGGGTATTAGTGCAGGTGGTCAACAAATTACGAATGTTTCTAGCGGTGGTAATGTCGGTACTAATGCAGCTAACATTACAGATGTTAAGAATGCTGTATCTGACGTGACATTAAAATTAGATACAAATTCTAAAACTGGTACTGTTAAACTTAGTGAAAGTCCACTAAAAGTAATTGGTGCTAATGGTATTAGAACTGATTTATTGGGTACGAATAATGGTAGTCTTGTTGTTGGTCTAGACAAGAATACGGTAAATGCTACGACTAAAGGTATTGGTTTAACAGGTGATACAGGATCTACAGGTCTTAAGTATCTTAAAGACGGTGATGCAACCTTTAAAGTGGCTGGTGATGGCGATCTAGTTACTACTAAGGCCTCTGCTACAGGTGTACAAGTAGCTGTTGATGCAGCAAAAGTAAAAGACTTAGCTGTAGGAGCAGTAACTGTTAGCAAGGCTAATACGGCAGATAATCCCATTACAATTACACCAACAGCAGGTACAAATACTAAGGACTATGCTATTGGTATCGATACTACAAAATTAGCTAATCAAACACAATTGACATACAAAGCAAATGGTGCCAATGCAAATAAAGTATCCTTGGCGAATGGATTAAACTTTACAGATGGTACTTTACAAAAACTACGGTAGGTACAAATGGTACTGTAACTATTTCTACTGCCACAGAAACTATTACTAATGACGCTGATGGTAAAGCTAAAGTAAATAGCCCTACAGATGGTTTAGCGACTGCTAAAAATGTAGCGGATTCTATCAATAAAGCTGTAGATGGTTTGTCTCAAAATCTTACTGTTTCTGATGGTGCTACAGACGGTACTGTAAATCTTAAGAATCAAAAACTTACTGTTTCCGGTACGAATGGTGTAACTACAACTGTAAATGGCCAAACTGTTACAGTAGGTCTTGATGCAGCTATAAAAACTAAAGTAGATAATGCGTCCACAGCAGTAGCTCGTAACATCTCTCTTGGTGCAGATAGCGGCACAGCATCTAGCCAATCCTTAAAAGATGGTGATGTGGCATTCAATGTAAAAGCTGCGACAGGTGACTTAGTATCTACGAAGATGAATGGCAACACTGTTGAAATTTCCACTAAACGTGCAGCTATTACTAGCGATGCCAATACAGGTGCAGCATCTGTAACAGGTGATGATGGCTTAGCAACATCTAAAAATGTAGCCGATGCTATCAATAAAGCAGCTGATGCAGCTAAAGCTGGTGCGGCATGGAATCTTACAACAAATTCCAGCACAACTGATAAAACAACTGTACAAGGTGGGGACACAGTAGATCTTATCAATGGTGATAATATTTTAATCACTCAAGACGGTACAGATAAAAAGAAAATTACTGTAGCTACGAAGAAAGATCTTACAGTAGATTCCATTACTGCTGGTAACACAGTAATGAATACATCTGGCTTAACAAATGGTACGACTGCAATTACAGGTACTGGTATCACAACAGATAAAGTAACTGTAGGTGGTATCTCCATTGATAAAACTGATGGTATCAACGGTGGTAACAAGACAATTACTAATGTTGCCAGTGGGGGTACAACTGATACTAATGCAGCAAATATTGGTGATGTTAAGCAAGCTGTTGCTAACTTGTCTCAAAACTTAAATATTACAGATGGTACTAATAACGGTACTATTGATCTAAAAAACCAAAAACTTAATGTGGCTGGTGCTAATGGTGTAACTGCAACTGTAAATGGTCAAACTATTACAGTTGGTTTAGATGATAATACTGTTAATGCTACTACTAAAGGTATTGGTCTCACTGGTGATACTGGATCCACTGGTAATAAATATCTTAAAGATGGTGATGTATCCTTTGCCGTTGTTGGTGATGGAAATCTTGTAAGTACGTCTGCTACAGCAACGGGTGTAAAAGTAGCTGTTGATGCGGCTAAGGTGAAAGATTTAGCTGTTGATGCTGTTACAGTAAGTAAAGATGCACAAGCCGATAATCCAATTACTGTGACTCCAACAGCAGGTACTAACTCTAAAGATTATGCCATTGGTATCGATACAACGAAACTCGCTGGTAAAACTGATTTAACATATCGCGCAAATAATGATACAGATGCAAATGCTCAAAAGGTATCTTTAGCTAAAGGTCTAAACTTCATTAATGGTGATACTACTGTGGCTACTGTTGCTGCAGATGGTAAAGTATCCTATGACATTAATACAGCTACTAAGACAAAGATTAATGATGCTGCGACTGCCGTAGCTCGTAATATTTCTCTTGGTGCAGATAGTGGTACAGCATCTAGTCAATCCTTAAAGATGGTGATGTAGCCTTTAATGTAAAAGGTGCTACTGGTGATTTCATTTCTACGAAGATGAATGGCGATACTGTAGAGGTATCTACAAAACGTGCTACTATCAATAGCGATGCTGCAGGTACTGCTTCTGTTACAGGTAATGATGGTTTAGCAACAGCTAAAAACGTAGCTGATGCTATCAATAAGGCTGCTAAAGCAAGCTCTGATGCAGTTAACTTGAAGTTCTCTGGCGATACAAACACATCTGCTGGTGTGGTGAATCTTAAAGATGATACATTTGGTATCAAAGGTGACGGTAAATATGTAACTACAGATGCAGATGGTAAAAACTTAACAGTTAAAGTATCCGAAGAAGAAGTTAAGAAATCTGCTGTAGGTGCTGTAACTGTAAGCACAGATACAACAGATGCAAATAATCCGTTAACTGTAACAGGCACAACAAGTGCTGATGGTACAACTAAGGATTACAAAGTAACAATTGATAGTACTAAAGTGGCGGCTAAGACAAACTTGTCTTACAAAGCAAATGATGGTACTGCAAAACAAGTATCCTTAGCAGATGGCTTGAACTTTAAAGATGGCATGTTAACAACTGCTACTATCGATAATGCTGGCGTTGTTAAATATGATGTAAAAACAGCGGCTATTACAGCTGGCACAGATGGCACTGTTACAGGCCCTGCTACAGATGGTGTGGCAACAGCTAAGAATGTAGCGGATGCAATCAATGCGGCTAAAAGCTACGAAAACTGAAATCACTGCAAATGACGGTGAAGCAGCTGATGCAACGACTGGTAATGTTACATTAACATCTAGTGCTGCGGCTGATGGTCACACTATTTACGACGTAAAGCTCAACGATAAAGTGACATTAGGTACTGGTGCAAATGCTGTAACAATAGATGGCACTACAGGTACGATTACTGGTAAAACTGCTAATATTGGTGGCGTAACAGTAGATGGTACGAACAAATATGTAACAGGCCTTGGTAATACAACTTGGAATGGTACTGCTACAACTGGTCGTGCTGCCACAGAAGATCAATTGAAAACGGTAGCGGATGCTGCAAAAGCAAATACTGATGCTATTAACTTGAAATTTGCTGGCGATACTAATACATCTGCCGGTGTAGTAAATCTTAAAGATGATACATTGGGCATCAAAGGTGACGGTAAATACGTAACAACTGATGCAGATGGTAAAAACTTAACTGTAAAAGTATCCGAAGCAGAGGTTAAGAAATCTGCTGTAAGTGCAGTTGCAGTAAGTACTGATACAACTGATGCGGATAATCCGTTGACTGTTACAGGTACTCCAAGTGCAGATGGTACAACTAAGGATTACAAAGTAACTATTGACGGTACTAAAGTTGCTACGAAGACTAAAATGTCTTATAAAGCAAATGATGGTACAGCTAAACAAGTATCCTTGGCTGATGGCTTGAACTTTAAAGATGGCACGTTAACAACTGCTACTATCGATGATGCAGGCGTTGTTAAATATGATGTAAAAACAGCGGCTATTACAGCTGGTACAGATGGCACTATTACAGGCCCTGCTACTGATGGTGTGGCAACAGCTAAGAATGTAGCAGATGCTATTAATGCAGCTAAAAAAGCATCTAAAACAGAAATCACTGCTAATGATGATGAAGCAGCTAACGCAACAACTGGTAATGTAAAATTAACATCTACAACGGCTGCAGATGGTCATACAGTATATAATGTAAAACTTAATGATACATTGACATTTGGTACTGGTGCTAATGCTATTGTTATTGATGGTACAGCTGGTAAGGCTACTATTGGTAGTGCAGCTATTGATGGTGTAAATAATACAATTACAACAGGTGGTAATAAGGCGGTAACGTTAGATGGTACTACTGGTACTATTACAGGTAAAGCTGCTAATATTGGTGGCGTTACAGTAGATGGTACAAATAACCATGTAACAGGTCTAGCTAATACGACTTGGGATGGTAATGCTGTATCTGGCCGTGCTGCTACCGAGGATCAATTGAAAGTAGTAGCTGATGCTGCAGCTAACCAAACATGGCAAATTACAGCCGATAAGGATGCTACTACATCTGGTAAACAAACTGGTACTAAATCAGATGCCAAAGTAGGTAAAGACGCAAAGGTTACTATGATTGCTGGTGAAAATATCACAATCAACCAAAATGGGCGTGACTTCACATATTCCTTGAATAAAGACCTTGTGAACATGAACTCTGCAAGCTTCAATGGTACCGGTAATAACACAACGGTTATCAATGGTGATTCTATTACACAAACTGCGGGTACTCAAACCAATACATCTACTGCAGCTGGTAATACAGTAGCAGATGGTACTAAGTCTACAGCAACAACTGCAGATGGTACTAAGATTACGGATGGTACAAAAACAAATACTTCTACAGCAGATAGTACAGTTATCGATGATGGCAATGGTAATAACACAGCTCTTACTAAAGATGGTGTAACCATTACTACATCTGGTAAGGATCCAGTATCCTTAACTAAAGATGGTCTCAATAATGGTGGCAATAAGATTTCTAATATTGCAGATGGTACAGATGATACCGATGCTGTCAATGTACGTCAATTAGAGGCTAAGTCTAAGGCGTCTAAAACAGAATTGACTGCTAATGGTGGTGAAAGTGCTGGTAGTACTACAGGCAATATTGTATTGACTAAAACTACTGCCGCTGATGGACATATCATTTACGATAATAAGTTGAATGATAAGGTTACATTGGGTACAGATCCAACTAAGGCAGTTACTGTAGATGGTACAACTGGTACAATCAAGGCTGGTGATGGTGCTAATGCAGTTGCTATCGATGGCAAAAATGGTTCTGTAAAAGCTGGTGATAAGATTGCTCTTGATGGTAAGGATGGCAAGGCTACAATTGGTACTGTAGGTATCGATGGTAAAGATGGCATTATTACTACAGGTGGTAATAATCCTGTTGCAGTAAATGGCAAAGATGGTGTTGTCACAGGATTAACTAACAAAACTTGGGATCCAAATAATATTGCATCTGGCCGTGCTGCTACGGAAGATCAAGTTAAATCCGCCGTTGAAAATGCTGGATGGAATGCAACTATTGGTACAGAAGGCTCTGGTATTAATAGCACACCAACTGCAACAGCTGAAAAAGTAAAAACTGATGAAACAGTTACTTTCAAAGCGGGCAATAATATGATGGTTAGCCAAGCAGGTAAAACAATTAGTTATGCAGTAAATCCTGAACTGAAGGATATGAAGTCTGCTACATTTAAAGATGCAGCAGGTAATACAACTGTCACAGATGGTAATGGCATAACAATTACACCAGGTAGTGCAAATCCTAATAATCCTAATGCAGGCACTATTTCCTTGACTAAGGATGGCCTTAATAATGGTAATAACCAACTTAAAGGTATTGCACCTGGTACAGATGATACTGATGCAGTTAATGTTAGTCAGTTGAAAGCATCTAATGCTAGAATCGGCGACGCTATTGGTCAAGTAGCCGGTGAGGTACAACGCGTAGGTGCGCATGCAGCAGCAATGGCAGCGTTGAAACCAATTCAATATGACCCATTGGAACCAACTCAAGTGATGGCTGGTGTTGGTAACTATCGCGGTGAAACAGCAGCGGCCTTAGGTCTTGCACATTATACAAATGAAGATACAATGTTCAATGTTGGTGTATCTCTTGGTGCAAACCGCAACATGGTCAATGCAGGTGTAACTCACAAATTTGGCTCTAGCCCAGAAAAGAAAAATATTCCTGATCGTTACAAAGCAGGCCCTATTAGCTCTGTGTATGTAATGCAAGATGAAGTATCTAGTCTCAAAAAAAGAAAATAGTGAACAAAAAACTGTTATCGCAGATCAAGCGGCTCGTCTCAATATGTTGGAAGCTGAAAATGAGCGTCAACGTCAAGAACTAGCTGAAACTAAACAAGGCTTAGAAGACTTGCGTGCAGCAGTTAGTCAATTGTTGGCATCCAAAGGTTAATAATTGATAATTAATTTCACAAAATAGACTGATATAATATTTTCTGAAAATTAAAAGAACCTCTTATATGTTGGGATACCTGGTAGGGTATATTCAAACACTATAAGAGGTTCTTTTGCAATTTTGATATATATTATTAAATAAAATCATTATATATGAATGACTTTTCATATATAATTGTGATATAATACAGAAGATATTGGGGCTAATAGATAGCTCAATCTTATACGATCTTGCATGAATAGGAGTTACTATGTTAGACCGCATACAACGATGGTTGTCCATTGATGCTATGTTGCCCGCTACAGAACGATTAGGTCCTGTAGGTACAACAAAGCAGATGTATGGCAATTATTTGAAAATAGCTTGGCCTGCTACATTACAAGGTTTGATGCTACAGTTTATGACAGCTATTGATTTAGCCATGGTAGGGGCCCTCGGTGCCTCCGCACTTGCCTCAGTTGGTATTATGGGGCAGCCAGAGATGGTGATGCTTATATTCTGTCGTGCCCTGTCGATTGCGGTAACGGCTATTATAGCTCGCCGCCACGGTGAAGATGAAGTTGATGGTATGAATGCTGTTCTTAAGCAGTCCATACTATTGAATTTCTTGATTTATGCACCTTTATTGGCAATATGTTTCTTTAATTTAGAGCATATCTTACGCTTTACAGGTGCTGAAGACGGTTATATAGAAACGGCTGTCTGGTATGGTCGTTTTGTTGTCATTAGTCTAATATTTCAATCCTTTAGTCAAATTGTAGGGGCCGCCCTTATTGGGTATGGCAATACTAAGGTTATTTTTAAGTCCAATGTAGTAGGTAATATTTTAAATACTATAATGAACTTCTTCTTGATTTATGGTATTGGATTCTTTCCTGAACTCGGTGTCATGGGCGCCGGTGTTTCGACAATGATTAGTAGTGCCGTTATTGCTCTATTATTACTGCGTACGATTTCACAACATACTACTACAGGATTAACCTTGCGACATCCTTCAAAGTGGAAGTTTGAACGAACCGTTTTGCATACTATGTTCCACGTAGGTGGTAGCTCATTAGGGGAACAGTTTTTTGAACGATTTGGTATGTATACGTACACAATGATCGTTGCATCCTTAGGGGCGGTACCATTAGCAGCACACTATGTGTGTATGAATTTGATGGATATATTCTATTACTTTGCTATGGGACTTGGCTTTGCAGGGGCCTCTCATACGGGACAGAGTCTTGGTCATAAACGACCAGATATTGCACGTGTCTATGGTAAAATCGGTGCTCGAATCGGACTGATCGTGGGCCTTGTAAGCGCCTTGATATTTATTGGTCCTGGAGACTTTTTGGTACAACTTTATACTCGTGAAAGTGAAGTAGTACTTCTTTCTGGTTCTTTGATGGGAATCATGGCAGTAGCGGCTTTCCCACAAGCTTTACAGCAAGTATACTCCGGTGTACTAAAAGGAGCGGGGGATACATATTATATTATGAAATATTCCCTTGTTAGTGTAGCTATTATACGACCTATTATTACGTATCTATTGTGTATTACATTTGGCTTAGGCCTTTTAGGCGCATGGTTATCGTTGTGCTTCGATCAGTCTTTACGATTATGTTGTTCCTATTTCCGATTTGTTCGAGGTACATGGCAGCATAAAATTGTTTAATCTTACTGATTAGTATTCAAAATATTAATTTTGAATATCATTTATGCGATGAATTTTCATATAAAATCTAAAGTTTAAATTGTTCGATATATAGCTTTGATATAGATAGAATCTACAATGTATTATTTAGGATTACTAGTTATATTGAAAAAAATAGAATAATTTATGAAAAGTTTATGAAAAAAACTTCTTGCCTATTCAATTTGTTTGATGTACAATACCAAATGTGGAAAAAAATGACACATTGGGGAATGTGTTATCGGACCTGAAAATCCATGATTTCGTGTATATATGTAAAGGGATATATATAGAAACAAGTGAAAAACCGCTTTAGTTTTACTAAGGCGGTTTTTACTTTTATTTGCTCGCTTAATTTTTAAAGATAGGCTAAGATAAATATAAGATATATCTTAAAAAGAATAAAGGGAGGATCATTAGTTTTGATAATTAGCCCTTAATATTCCTAATATTATAAAGATAATTGTATTTTTGAATTTGAAAGAAATAACAACTAAATATAGATAAAATTCGAAATTCTCATGGTAAATTCATAAAAGATATTGAAATTTATCGAAAAGTTGTGTAAAATGAAAGTATATTATTACCAAGGCCCTGTGTATTGTTGTGGGCTATTTTTGGAGGGAATTATAATGAACAAAAAATTATTAGCTTTATTGGCAGTTGCTGCTGTAGGCGTATCCGTAGCTGGCGCAACTCCACAAACTCAATTCAACAAAGGCGAGTTCCAAGTTGATCTTGGTGCAGCTCATTCTAAAGCAAAAACTGAAGCATGGAATGCTGATGCAAAATGGAACTTCGATGGTGGTTTAACATATGCTTTGTCTGATAAAACAGCATTGCAATACCAATATCATGGTTTGAATGATAAATTAGGTGGTATTGGCTACAGCGACAAAATGCACGAAGTGAACGTAGTTCAATCCTTGAACAAAAACTTCGCAGTATATGGTGGTTATGCACACATTTCTGGCGATGATTTCGCTAAAGCAAACAACATTGCACAAGTAGGTGTAATTGGTAAAGCTAACCTTGGCTCTAAAGTAGAAGTTTACGGTAAAGCTGGTGTAGGTACTAAGAAAACTTCCACTTGGGAAGCAGGCTTAGGCTACAAAGTTAACGAAGACTGGGATATCAATGCTGGTTACCGTTATATCAACACTAAACGTGATGATGTTTCTAATATCTCCTTCCAAGGTCCTGTGGTTGGCTTGTCTTACCGTTTCGGTGGTCACAAAACAGTAGCTCCTGTAGCAACTCCAGCTCCTGCTCCTGTATACACTCCAGCTCCAGCTCCTGTAGTAGAAGCTCCTGTATACAAAACTCCTAAATTGGATTACTATGTACAATCCATCTACTTCGATTCCGACCAAGATGTAGCTCGTGCAGACCAATATCCAAACTTGACAGCTGCTGTAAACGCTGCTAACCAATATTCTCAAGATCAAATCAAATTGTTGGGTAATGCTGATACTGATGCAACACCTCAATACAATGTTGGCTTGTCCGAACGCCGCGTACAATACGTAGCTCAATACTTAGTAAACCACGGCGTATCTGCTGATCGTTTCATTGGTATCGCTAATGGCGACACTAAACCAGTGGCAACTAACTCTACTGCAGCAGGTAAAGCTGAAAACCGTCGTGTAGACGTTTATATTCACCGCTAATCTTCAATCTAATTTAGATTAGACATATAATAAGTCCACCTTCTATCATGCTCTCGTGTTCATCGGGGGACCGAGCATGTGATAAGGTGGACTTTTGTGTTATACTAAACTTGCATACAATCGTAGGTCATACAATGTTCATTAAGTTTTGATAATGTATGCATTGTGAGTATAGTAAAGTAGGTTATATATGAAACGATTTAAATATTACAAACCGCTTATAGGGGCCATTATATTGGCTGGCGTTATGATCATGATGGCGCTCCGTATTAGCGATATAGCCAATGCTATTGATGCCATTATTACTGCTTTGTTCCACTTATAGTAGGTGCTTGTATCGCATTTGTCCTCGATATTCTCGTTGTGCGTTATGAACGCTGGCTGTGGCCTAAGAGTAAAACTGGTTGGAAAGATAAAATTAGACGACCTTTAAGTCTTGTATTATCCTTTGTTACTATCAGTGCTATCGTGTATTTCATTGCTCGCATGGCGATTCCACAATTGATTCATTCCATGTCGATTATCGTATCTTCTTCGCCGCAGTTGTATACAGATTTCCAAACATGGATGCAACACCTTACAGAAACCATTCCAATGGCATCCAATCAAACACTTATGGATACCTTGAGTGGTGAAAGTGTTGTTAAATATACTCGCGAGTGGGGCACAAAGGGTGGTACATACCTAGTTAATGCGATGGGGACAGCCTTATCTTGGACTTTGAATATAGGTTTAGGTTTAATCTTTGCCATTTATATGTTGCTCGATAAAGAGCGACTTATGATGCAAGGTAAACGAATCCTAAAAGCCTATGCATCTGATGAGTGGGTTAACCGTGTTAGTTATGTCACACGCGTAGCTGTTCAAACTTTTAGTAACTTCTTTGTAGGCCAGTTTATAGATGCCTTGATTTTAGGTATTATGGTGGGCATTTCATTGTGGGCATTTAATATCGAATATGCTTCTACTATTGCCTGTGTTATTGGTCTTACTGCATTAATTCCATTGCTAGGTATTTATGTAGGGGGCGTTATAGGTGCAGTTATCTTACTTACTGTTAGTCCTATGGATGCATTAATTTATGTGATTATCTTAGAGGTGCTTCATCAAATTGAAAGTAATTTTATTTATCCTAAGATTGTAGGTAATTCCGTTGGTTTACCTGGTTTGTGGGTGTTTGCAGCCGTTATCGTAGGTGGTAGTCTAATGGGGGTCACTGGTATGTTGATTGGCGTACCTTTGGTGGCAACATGTTACAAATTGCTTATGACTGATGTAAACGATCGACTTGCATCGAATGAAGGTTTATAGTATATTGTCTAAATAATATATCTATTTATGTATGTTTTGTGTGCTGTTGCATATAGCACGAAATTATAGTAATTCTAGTATACGGATGGCTTTTACCATAGGTGAAAGCATTGTATATAGTAGGAGGATATGTAATGAATAAAAAGTTGATTTCTATGGCATTAACTGGTGTATTGGCAGTTGGCGTATTGTCCGTTGCTACACCTAGTGTGGCAGATGCACGTAAAACAAAACCAGAAACAAGTACTGATATTTCTGTACAACGTGCACCAGGGGAATCCATGGTTATGACTATGAGTAAAATTGGTACTATTTTCCAAAACCGTTTTCCTAATGCAGCACTTCATTCTGTAGAGCTTAACTCTAATGATTTGAACTATGGTTACAAAGTAGTAGGCTATAGTAAATATCATCAATATAAGATGAAAATCGACGTTATCACTGGTAATACTTCTGATATGGATGAAGGTGGCAAACCTAAGAAAGTTATCGGTGAAATCTTTAATAAAGATAAAGTCATCGAAGCAGCTCAAGCTGAGCGCGTTGCAAAACAACAACTTGGTGCTGATGCAGTCGTAAAAGGCTGGAAAATTGAAGCTCATGAAGGCAAGATTCTATACTATATGACAATGCATCAAGATGGTAAAAAGACTGTAGTTACTGTAGATGCTGAAACAGGGGCTTATGTAGGTCAATCTAAATCTAGTAAATTACCTCCTGAACCAGATCAAGGTTTCGATGGTCGTAAAACAAATATTATTTGGGATAACACCATTGATATGGGTCGTTAATCTATTTAGCGATATTATAAATAAAGAGCTGAAGATAAAATCTTCAGCTCTTTTATTTATATAATGGTTATATATTTATTATTGCCAACGGTGTTCGTAGTATGCTTGTGTCCACATAATAACCTCGATTAAGGACGGATGTGGGCTCATAGTTTCACCTACAGTGATAACGGATTTAGGATCCATTTCACGAGTAATACCTTTTTCACGTAAGCGTTTAGTACGTTCAGAAGCGATTTCTTCATTAATTGCTGTTAATGGAGTTACACCACTGTTCATAAGGTTTACATATGGTTGGAAGAGGATAGACGCTTGAGGACCTGTTACGTGCATACCAAGGATATGATTAGTATCTTTGTCTACCACGATTTTAACAAAGCCGTCATTTACATCGCCAGGGTTGATACCCATTGCATAGCCTTTAGCTGTGGAGGAGTAGTAGTTTTTGCCTACACCTACATTATAACCAGCTTTGATAGCTTCTGCTTCAGTAAGACCTACGCTACCAATTTCAGGGTAGGAGAATGTAACCTTTGGCAATGTATCATAACGTGCCCAACGGAAATCTTCTTCGTTTAGCAAAGTATAGATTGTGGGCAATAATATCAGCTTCATAGTTCGCACGATGACGAAATGCTGGTTCACCATTTACATCGCCTAAGGCATAGATGCCATCAACAGATGTTTCGAGGAACTCGTTTGTTTTAATCCAGCCCTTTGGCCATGTTTCAATACCTGTATTTTCGAGGTGGAGCTCTTCTACAGCAGGACGAATGCCAGCTGCTACGAGGATTTCTTCTACCTTAGTTTCTGTAACTTCACTAGTGCTACGATCTTTAGTGACTACAACTTTAAGACCATCTTCTTGACGGATTTCAACAGTGTCTTGGTTTAAGATTACATTAATACCACGAGCCCTGTAGTTTTGAAGAAGATGTTCGGACATCTCTTCGTCTTCTTTAGGTACAAGGCGCACATTATGTTGAATGATGGTAACTTCAGTACCAGCTGCATCAAATACGTGACCGAATTCTACGCCGATAGGGCCTGCACCAAGTACTGCAAGCGATTTATACGGTTGTTTCGGGAACTTATCGCCAAATAAACTTTCACTAGAAAGGAAGCCTGCTTCTTTTAGACCAGGTACATTTGGTATGTTGCTATAACCACCAGTACCTAGAATAATTGTTGGAGCTGTGATTTCTACGATACCAGAGCCATCGTTAAGGTGGATATTCATAACCTTATCGGACACAAAACTTGCAGCACCGCGATATACATCTACGTTGTCATAAGCGTTATAGTAATCATAGATGCCTGCAGACTTGTCAATCATATGCCATGTACGTTTAGCTACAGTGTCCCAATCCATAGTTGCATCGCCAACATTGACGCCTATTTTTTTGAACTCTTCTACCTCTTGAATGGCATTAGCTGCTGTAACCATTACTTTCGTAGGAATACAACCGCGATTTAGGCATGTGCCACCGAATTTACCTTTTTCTATGATGGCCACTTTAAGGCCTTTTTTTAGCGCAGCGTCAGCTACGATGGTTGCACCACCTGTACCAACCACAATAATATCGTATTGTTTCATGTTGATTCCTTTCTATTGCTATCTGTTAATAGTTATTATTAACTCCATTATAACACTATATTGAAGAAATCAATATAGGTGATTGTAATTAATATAAACGTATATGATTAATATTGATACCTATGTTGATTTATAAAGTATGTTCTTTATATTATACAATGAATATATTTATAAGTCGTATAGTAATCTAGTAATTATGGACCTTTTAATACAAAAAAAACGGTCCCGAAGGACCGTCTTTGGTATGATTGTAAAATTATATTTAATTCCAGTTTTCGTGATAGCCACGTTTCGCATAATCTGCAGTAGCAGTGAAGAGAATATCTGTACTGGAGTTAAGTGCTGTTTCAGTGGAGTCTTGTAAAACGCCAATGATGAAGCCTACACCTACAACTTGCATTGCGATGTCATTGGAGATACCAAATAGAGAACAAGCAAGAGGAATTAGAAGTAGGGAACCACCAGCAACGCCAGAAGCACCACAAGCACCGATAGTAGCAATAACAGATAAGAGAATTGCTGTAGGGATATCTACAACGATTCCAAGTGTATGGGCAGCAGCTAATGTCATGATTGTAATTGTGATCGCTGCACCACCCATATTGATTGTTGCACCCAATGGAATGGATACGGAATACATATCAGGGTTAAGTTTTAAACGTTTCGCTAAATCGAGGTTAACAGGGATGTTTGCAGCAGAGCTACGAGTAAAGAACGCATAGATTGCAGATTCACGTAAACATTTGAAAACCAATGGATATGGATTACGGCGAAGATATACAAAACATAGAAGTGGGTTTACTACTAATGCTACGAAAATCATAGAACCAAGTAGTAATACGAGTAATTGGAAATAACCAATCAAAGCTTCGATACCGTTAGTAGCGATAGAATCAGCTACAAGACCCATAATACCAAGAGGAGCAAAGCGGATAATCCAACCTACTACAGTTGTAATAGCTTGAGCGATAGACTCCATTATTTCTTTAGTATTCATTGGTGCATGGCGTAAAGCGCCACCGATGATAAGTGCCCAACCTAAAATGCCGATATAGTTAGCCGTCATTAAGGCTTTCACAGGGTTATCAACAATATTTTTTAAAAGTGTTTTCATTACCTCTACGATACCTTGTGGTGGAGCTGCATCAGCTGCACTAGCTGCAAGGTGTAAAGTAGTAGGGAACATAAAGCTTACGACTACAGCAAGCGCTGCAGAAAGGAATGTACCTAATAAATATAATGTGATTACAGAGCCCATACCTGTTTTTTGACCAGAACGGTGTTTACTGATGGCTGCAATTACAAGGAAGAATACGAGGATTGGTGCAATCCCTTTTAAAGCACCAACGAAGAGAACGCCTAATAAAGCTAATTCATTTGCCACATCTGGCACATATAGAGCTGTCAAAATACCAATAATCAAACCTATGATAATTTGTTGGATTAGACTGACTCTATTGATTGATTTTACAAATCGATTCATAGTACACTCCAATACTTAATAAAAACTAATAAAAGACCATGGAAAAGATATCTTTTCGTCATGGACATATGTCATTATACAACGAACACAGGATGGTGGCAATAGATAATATCATAGTCATTTATATATAGTTAAATTAAATCTACTGTGATTGATAACGATGTTTATTTTTGTAATATACTAATTTTTAACAGTAGTGAATATATGGTTTTAACTAAATATGTGCTTATTACATAATTACTATATATAGTATATATAATAGGATTCTTTTGATAGGAGGCATAGTATGATATACTATGCGAGTAAAGAGTTTGAATATAGTTCTTGATTAGTGAAAGGACCATAATGAATACGAAAGAATTTAAAACATATGCAGATAAAGAAGAATTTGTGCAAGGTGTATTCTCTAATATTGCTAAGAATTATGATTTGATGAATACAGTCTTGAGTTTTGGACAGGATTATTACTGGCGCAAATTTTCTGTAAAAGCAATGAATATAGGTCCAAATCAACGTATACTTGATGTAGCTTGTGGCACTTGTGTGTTTACAAAGGAAGCGTTACGTCAAGAACCAACATTAAGGGTGGAGGCTTTGGACTTTAATAGTGAGATGCTTGATCAAGGTCGTGTACGCATTGAAGATGCTGGTTTAATAGATCAAGTTAATCTTGTTCAAGGTGATGCGATGGCATTACCATATGCAGATAACACATTTGATGCTGCTATGAGCGGATTTGCAATGCGTAATGTGCCAGATATTAAACAAGTGTTATCTGAAATGCAACGTGTTGTAAAGCCAGGTGGAAAAGTAGTTGTGTTAGAACTCGCAAAGCCAAGCATGTTTGGTTTTAAACAGTTATATAATTTCTACTTCTCCTATATATTACCTATTTTAGGTAAGTTAAGTAAGGATAATTCCTCTTATGCATGGTTGCCAGAATCCTTACGCAGATATCCTCATCAAAGTGAGATTCTTGAAATCTGGAAATCTTTAGGATATGAAAATGCCACCTATCATGAATTGACAGGCGGCATTGTAGCGGTCCACGAAGGTGTGGTACCAGAAAATTCTATTGTAAATAATAGTAATATTAGCGTCTTGAGAAACTACTAATGATCCTTTTTTTCAACAGGAGTAGCAGTTTCGAGAGACGCTTTTAACATTAAGGCGTTACGATAGGAACCAGAGTCCATAGAGCTTGTTTGTGGTGTGCTGATAGAAACAGTTTTTACAGGGCCTAAAGTACGACCAAGGGCTGCAGCTATAACCTCAGCTTTATGACGACCGTCTTGAATTGCTTCGGTAGTTAAAGAATCAGATAGTTGTTGAGATACATCATTTTGGAATGAAAGGTTGTTGATATCGTTGGCGCCAGCGCTAACAGCAGCGTCAACAGCCTTTCCTACATTATCAAGATTGTTGATTTTTACAGTCACACGATTTGCTACACTATAACCAGTGTTAATTCGTTTGCCATCTTGATAATCACTTGTAGGGTTAATAGAAATGTTAGATGTGTAAATATCTTTTTTGTCGATACCTAAATGACCTAACTTGCTGATTAAATCACTCATGATGCGATCGTTATTGGATTTTGCAGCATTGATATTAGTGTTTTCACTAGTAATACCAAGTGTTAAAATCGCATAGTTAGGTGCTACAGAACGAGAGGCTTCGCCTGTAATTTGAATTTCAGAGGTATCAAATGTACCTTGTGGTGCAGCAAAGGCTGCAGTGGCCATAGTTGCACATACCGCAGCAATAGCAACTGTTTTGGATAATAAACGTTTGGATAATTTCATACTCAATCTCCTCACACATTATTATAATATTAATAATAACTACCATAATAAAAGACTAAATTGAAATATAGAGCTAATTCAAAATTAAAATATAGTATTTAATGGTATATAACTATATAACTACATAAGTGAAAGAGTCTATATTACAGCTACATTATACAAAAATAGGTTGTATAAAATCAATCTTTAAGTTTTTTTAGGTTGGAAAAATGAATGTGCAATGAAAGTTGTGTGAAATTGAGAATTGGGGGTTGCCATTATTTTTTTGGTTATACTATAATATCCATACAGTCGTTCGAGCGACTGTTTCTTAATGAGTGTAGAAATACACTTTGAAGTTCGAAAGAACTTCAAAAAGATTATAAAATGTGTTGACATGAAAGTGCTCACATGTTATTATAATCAAGTCGTCAGATGGCGCTTCACTGAAGCGT
>BNJU01002787.1_pt1 | contig 72691 bp, 100 predicted proteins | sample 8539281 | NCBI WGS metagenome assembly BNJU01 (sample SAMD00202456, study PRJDB9452) | human saliva metagenome | isolation source: human saliva | place: Japan
AAGTACGCTCTCGGGAGTTTGACAGTTAAATAGTTCCAAAACCTCCTCAGGCTTTGAAAAGCCTGTATTGTCAAATTTTTTCAAAAAAATAGTACTAGCTATATTCGGCTATATGTGGTATAATGGGCGCATGGAGGGACTGCGTCATGAAAGTATCTGTATCAAAATCAAAAAATCAGACCATCTATTACCTGAGTAAATCAGTTTGGGTAGATGGTAAATCCACTACTAAGACTATAGAGAAGATTGGTTCGGAAGATGAACTTCTGAAGGTTTGCGGAGATCTTACTCCGCTGGAGTGGGCAAAGCAGTACGCTGCCAAACGCTCCGCAGAAGAAAAAGCTTCAAAAAAAGACATTATGCTTAAGTACTCCTCTTCGACCTTGATTAAGAAAGAAAGCTGCCGTAGCGTAAACGTAGGCTACCTCTTTCTGAAGGACATCTACTATGATTTAAAAATCCATGACATCTGTGCTCAGATTGCCGAAAAGTACAAGTTTGAGTTTGATCTGAATCAAATCCTGTCTATGCTACTTTTCTCTAGGATTATTTATCCCGGATCCAAGAGATCTTCTCTTGAACTTTCAAAAAAGTTTCTTGAAAAGCCTGACTGCAAGCTCCATCACGTTTACCGTGCACTGGAAATCCTTGCAAAAGAGAATGATTTTTTCCAGTCTCAACTTTATAAGAATTCCGAAATGGTACTGAATCGACATAAAAGAGTTCTTTACTATGACTGCACTAACTATTACTTCGAGATTGAGGAAGCGGATGATTTCAGAAAATATGGTCATTCCAAAGAAAACCGTCCGAACCCGATTGTACAGATGGGGCTATTTATGGATGCTGATGGTATTCCACTCACCTTCTCCCTCTTTAATGGAAACGAGAATGAACAACCTTCCATGAAACCATTGGAGAAAAAGATTCTTTCTGACTTTGGGATGACGAAGTTTATTGTTTGTACAGATGCAGGACTATCATCAACTTCGAACCGTGTCTTCAACAACACTCCGAACCGGAAATTTGTTACCACGCAGCCAATCAAAAAGCTGAAAGGATATCTCAAGGATTACTGTCTCGATGAAGACGGTTGGCACCTTATCGGAGATAAAAAAGAGTACAAGCTCAGTGAATTAGATGAGGTCGAGAATTACGAGAAGACTTTCTATAAAGACCGATGGATTAATGAAGACGGTCTGGAGCAACATCTCGTTGTAACCTTCTCCTTCCAATATCGGGACTATATGAAAGATACGGAACCGTCAGCTTGAACGTGCTGAAAAAGCTCGTCGAAAATCCTTCTTCTCTGAATAAAAAGCGACCTAACGATCCCAAGCGTTTTATTCATCAGAATTACTGTACTTCTGACGGTGAACTTGCAGACAAGATGATTCCTTCGATAGATGAAGATGTTGCCACAGAGGAGAAACGTTATGACGGTTTCTATGCCGTATGCACAAACCTGGAGGATGATGTAGCAACGATTATGAGTATCAATCAAAAGAGATGGCAGATTGAAGAATGCTTCGGATTATGAAGAGTGAATTTCAAGCCAGACCGGTATATCTCAGCAGAAAAGATCGAATCACGGCAATTTCATTACCTGCTTCACCGCACTGATTCTTTATCGCATTCTGGAAAAGAAGTTAGGCGAGAGCTATACCACTGAAAACATCATAAGAACACTGAAGGAAATGAACATGCTGATAGCTCCCGGTGAAGGATATATCCCTGAGTATACACGAACTAACTTACAGACAAACTCCACGACACATTTGGTTTTAGAACGGATTACGAGATTGTATCTCAAAGAGATATAAAAAAGATTTTAACAGCAACGAGAAAGTAGAAATATTGCTAGTATTCAAAAGAAATAAGAGCCCATAAATGGCGTAATTACGCCGTTTATGGGCTCTTGACTCTTTCTCAACTGTCAAACTCGGGATTTAGATTTACCCTAATCATATCAGTAATGCGATTAAAAAGCACTAGGCGGATTTTGACGATTTTTTAACATAGCTTTTGTACGATTTGTATAGTGATTTTATGAATATTGCAAGATTTTTATGCAATATATAAGTGCATAGAAGTACGCTCTCACAAACATCACCAGTGAGAACCATATTCAATATGAGAAAGCCGCTCTGATGCAACATAGGTCTATAATCGGGGCAATCTGAGCCCGCCAGAACCTATGGAGCCCTTGCGAAGCGAAGGACTATAGAACTCAAATAGCTGAAGCGAATGATGAAGTATGGGCATGAAAGAGAGCAATCTGAGCCCGCCGGTACCTACAGAGCCCCTGCGAAGCGAAGGACTGTAGAAATCTAATAACCAAAGCGAATGATGAAGTATAGGTCTGTAATAGGGGGCAATCTGAGCCCGTCAGTACTTACTGAAAGCGAGCCAAGGCGACGCTTGAAGTTAGTACTGCTACGAAGGCGAGGTTAGCGGGAGCGTGCCCCGATTACAGACCTATACTACATCAAAGCGCTTTCTCATATTGAGTACAGTCCTTCGCTTTGCAAGGGCGAGGTTAGCGGGAGCGTGCTCGATTTCATGCCTATACTGCATCAAAGCCCCTTACCCCGCCATGCGCTCATACATACCGTAATAGCTTCTATCCTCCAGCATATCCTTTCGAAGCTTAAACACATCCTCAGGTTCGTCCGTAATCATGCCGTCCACCGGACTTTGCAGGTATTTGATGATTTTGTCTTCTTCATTGATGGTCCAAACATAAATTTCCTTCCCCATATCCTGCACCTCTCCCATCAGGTAGCCATTATAGGAGGAATCTTCAATCGCATAAAAGTCCACATTTTCCGTGGCAAAATCTCCGAATTGCACCGGAATCACCACCCCGGTCTTCCATTCCGGAGCAGTCTCTTCTATCCCCTCCATCAGGGAAATGTCTAAAGACATCAGGGGTTCTGTTTCTCCACCCCTGTATTCTTCCAGCTTCTTCAAGAGGATTTCCGGAAAATTCTCCGGTTCTTTGCCGTGGGGCTTAATCTCTATCAGAAGTGGCATGTTCAGCGCCTTTGCCCGCTGTACAAATTCCCGAAGGCTTGGAATTTTTCCGCTAAACTCCCCCTGATGCACCGTCATAGCGGTGAGCTCCGAAAGGGTACAGTCATAGACCTTTTTTTCCACTCCAACAAGCCGAGAAAGTTCCACATCATGCATTACTACAAATTCCCGATCCTTGGTCAGCTGAATATCCAGCTCCACCATATCCGCCCCTGCTGCCTTTGCCCCCTCTAAAGACTCTATGGTATTTTCTACTCCGGTAGAAACCAGCCCTCTATGGGCAATGATTTTCGCATCCGTATTAACCTCCCGTCCCATATAATCCATAAACGCTGTGGTGCTGTGAAAAACAAATAAAGCCAGTAGGAGGAAAACGGTGGTTTTGCTATACTTTTGTTCCTCGGCAAGAAAAGCATTTTCCCCCTCGGATCCTTCCACCGGAAGAGTATTTACCAAGAGGGAAAGAAAGCCGATTTTTGACAAAATTCCAAAGAAAAATCGGGTAAAACGAAAGAGCAGGAAGAAAAGAAAATGAAAGATTCCCAGTTCTCCCTTTGGATCCAGGCGGGTAAAGAGAAAAGCCGCCAGATAGAGTAAAAGAGCGGCCATCAAACTCAGCAAAAACTCATATAAAAAGAGAGTCAGAAACAATTTGATTCCGCCTTTTTTCGTATAGGCAAAGCTTTCCCGCACAGATTTGTTAAACTTCTGCGCCTTTAAGCCCATTAAAGGCACAGTATAAACCATGAGCATATTTAAGTACATGAAAAAGAAAAACAGAAGAAAAAGAGCAATATGCCCTCCCACAGTTTTGCCCACTTCTTCCGTTATAAAATCCGGAATGTGGAAGGAATCTGTCAGGGAAGAGCTTAGAATAAAGCCCGCCACCGGCACGGTGCAGAGAATATAAAGAAGGAACAGTAGCACTTGCCATAGCTGAAATCCCTGCAGTCGGATTAGAGAGGTGCGAAGAATTTTTCGATAAGAAATCCGAACCCCTTCCTTGGCCGCCAAAATCACCTGCACCAGGGTGAAGACCTCCACATAAAAAAAGAAGGCTAGAAGAAAAGCAAAAAGCAAAACCATGAAGAGGCTTCTGGGGCTGGTAAAGAAATAGCGAATATTGTACTGATCCACATTGGGCAAGTCCACCAGCACCAAAAGCCAGACGAAAAGCATTTGCAAAAGCTCCTTCCCTACAAAGGTCGCAATCTGCAAAAATGGCGGTAGACAAAAAGAGGAACTTATGGCGATTGCAAAATGTCAAAGTCCCAAAAACCTGTTTTCCACATGCCCTCTCCATAAGTTCCTTTCTAAAATTTGCTTAATAAATGCTTTTAAATGAATATTTTTACAATATATCTCCTTTTCGTTAAAGAAACCGCAAATTTCTTTCCGATATCGATTTAAGAAAAAAATGAAGCTTTTAAACGATAGGCGGAGTACTCTCGAAGTCCTGAATATCCTCCTCCAAATAGCGAATAGCCTTCTCCACATCCTTATTTCGTAGCGCCGACACAGTCTCACATGGTGCTCCGTATCCATGGAAAAAAGAATTTCCTTGTCCTTTTTCCAATAGTACTGGGAGTAGGCTCGCTTCAGTCTGGTCATGCATTTTTCCAGCTGCTCCGTAATATAGTCATTGTGGGCACAGGCAATCAAACGAAGGTGAAATTCCATGTTATGCTTCCAGTGAGTCATGGCGTCCGTATCATTTTCACTGCACTGACTGTTGATCTGCTCCAAGTCCCGAAAGTCTTCCTCCCGGAGCTCCGCTCCGCACTCTAAAAGCACTCCCCGCTCCAAGACAAAGCGAAAAGCCAGCATATCGTAGATATCTTCCTTACTGAGGCGCACCACCTCATAGCCGTAGCGGGGGATATTTTTTAAAATACCGTCCGCACAAAGTGCCATCAGCGCCTCTCGAACCGGAGACTTGCTACAGTGGTATTTTTCCAGTAGTGCCTTCTCATTCAAAATATCTCCCGGAGCAACATTTCCCCGAAAAATATCCTCCAGAATAGATTCATATACTTGGTCTTTCAGACTTTTTTCCATAGTTCTCCCTTCATTTCTTTGAACTGTCCTAGTATAGCGTAAAAAAGGAGGCTAAAAAAAGCCTCCGAAGTGATTTTATTTTTATTCCAAAAATGAAAAAGTAAATTCTACTCATCTATCCCCCAGTAGATTTTACTTCTGCACAGTTGATATTTTCTCTTTCACATTTATCATGAGTATGTTTGAACTCCTTCTGACAGCAATGGAAGGAGTTTATTATGAGTAAAATTATTCCCGGTAACCAAAAACATCTTTCTTTAGAAGACCGCCTTTTTATAGAGCAAAGTCTAAATCAAGGGCTTTCCTTCAAGGAGATTGCCAAGTATCTTTGCAAAGACCCTTCTACCATTTCTAAAGAAGTGAAGAAACACCGAGCATCGAACTGGTATCACAAGGGCAGCTTTCTGAACAAAAAGAACTTTTTGCGTTCATCGTTACCAGTGTCGTAAAACAAATGTCTGTAAGAAGATTGTTCTTTGTGGGATAAAGTGTACTTCTTGTCCTAGCTGCAATCAGACTTGTAGGGACTTTGAAAAGGAATGCTGTAATCGCCTAATGAAAGCTCCCTATGTCTGTAATGGCTGCTCACAAAAGCTTCATCACTGCAGCATCGCCCATAAATATACCTATGATGCCAGATTTGCTGATAGAAAATACAGGAAACCCTTTAAAGACTCTCGTCGAGGCATAAATCTTTCGAAAAGGAAGCAAGAGAAAAGGACAGCATCATTACTCCTCTGATTGCAAAGGGACAATCCCCTTACCAGATTTTAGTGAATCATCCGGAATTACAGATGTCTGTTCGCACCATGTACTCATACATTGACCAAGGAATTTTTACTTCCAAAAATATCGATTTAAAACGGAAGGTGACATTCAAACCAAGGAAATGCCATAAAACACAGATATCAAACCGTGAGATATTTCATGGTCGAAGCTATGAGGATTTCTTGAAGCTTGGATTAAATGCTTTTGTAGAGATGGATACCGTCCATTCATGCAGAGATTCGCAAAAAACTCTACTGACCTTTTTCTTTACTGAGGAAAAGCTCTTCCTGGCTTATCTGTTAAATCGATGTACAAAGGAGCAGTCAAAGCAGTCTTTGACCGTTTAGAAAAGACGTTTTGAAGATGTCTTTGACTTTCAATCTATCTTTGAATATATCCTTACAGACCGAGGATCGGAGTTTGGCGATCCTGTCGCTTTGGAAACAAACCCTAATGGAATCCAACGTAGTAGCATCTATTATTGCGATCCTATGCGTAGTGGGCAAAAAGGAGGCTTAGAGCAAGCCCATACCATGCTTCGCATGGTTCTTCCTAAAGGCTCTTCTTTTGCTTTTCTTACACAATGGGATGTGAATCGTATCGTGAACCACATCAATTCCACAGCAAGGAAAGCTTAAACGGAGATACGCCCTATCAAAGGGCACTAAACCGATATGAGAAGATGTCTTAAAAAGCACTTCAGCTCGGGATTCATTCATCCTGACGAGGTTTGTCTGATACTAGGCTGATTCGCTTTTAGTAACCCAACAACCCAAAAGCATATCTGCTGTCAGACAGGGCAAAACTTTTACATTTTTTTGATATAGCCAGTGGAATTTAGTCCTACACGACTTGTCCTGTGGCTTATTTCCCATGCCGGAAAGAGATTTTTTGAGGTTGTTATGCACTATTATAGCAAAATCAGGCAGAAATGAAATTTCAAACTGCCTGATTTTTGGGATTTTAAGCTCAGTAGAATTTACTTCTGCACTGGAATTTACTTTTTCAATTTAGCTTTTATTTTTATTCGGTCAGTACCGATTCGGTTGCAACCGAATAAAATCTATAAACTACTATTTCAAGATTGAAAGTTTCAAAATGTACATTTTTACTTAAGAAAAATAAATTCTTGCAACACTCTACCGCATTTCCTCAATATGATAAATGTAGTCAATGGTGGACAGGGCTTCGATAATCTCCTTATGGGTTTTGAACTTCTTCAGCTCCTTGCTGTCTATAGTAAAGGTCACGGAATACACGCTAAAGGCCGGAGCCATGGTGAGGCGGTATTTAACTCAATATCATCAATCCGAAGCCCCAGTCTCCGGATGGTGGTGACAAAGTCCTGTAAATACTGCCGACTCTTTAACTCCAAATGAATTTCAAAGTGGTTGGAGCGATTTTTTTCAGATACATTTCCAAGCCCGGTAAAGAGACAGAATCCAATAAAGCATAAAGCAGGCTACTACACTGATCAAGTATAGTCCCGCTCCTGCACTGAGGCCGATGAGAATACAGGACCAAAGGGCGATGGATGTGGTTAATCCCTTCACCTGATTTCGGGAGCTGTAAAGAATCGCCTTTCGGCTGATGCTTGCAATACTGATCATGGCAAAGGCGGAGAGCATAGGAAAACGAAGATTTCCCTCGTTCATAAATAGCAGATCCAAAATCATGGCCAAACAGCTGGATAAAGAGGCCAAAATAAAGGTACGAAGACCTGCGGAATGCCTTTTGTTGGCTCGCTCACAACCAATGATGGAAGAGAGAAGAACCGCAAGTAAGATTCTAAGCAAGGCGGAAGAAAGGCTGATATTATGCTCTATCCTAAGACTTTGAAAAGCTTCCTGTAGTATCCATTCTGACATGGCTTTTCCTCCTGTTCTTCTGTAATCAATGCTAATAAAACTCATCTACAATCGAAATTGCATTGAAAATATCAAGTTTTAATCCTTCATCAGTATCATATCTTTCCAGTAATATTGCTTCCAAAATTCTTTTAAGAAGAGCTTCATTAATATGTCCTGCTGCTACATGATAGCTGATGTTTTCCATTTCTCTAAAGTACACACCGGATATTGCCATATACCCATTTTTTAGCAAAAACATCGCAGTAAGTGTAATTGCTATACGTTTATTGCCATCCGTAAAACAATGGAACTTACATGCACAAAAAAATAGATGTTCCAATTTGTCAAGAAAGGTTGGGTAATAGTCGTCATTCTGAATGTGGACAAGAACGCTCTCTAATGTTCCTATATCCAGCTCCCCATAATCTCCGCCCCCACTATTTTCTATTGTCGCCCGATGGATAGATTTGGCTTCTTCTATTGAAATATAGTTAATGTTATCCATCAGCTACGCTCCTTTAATCTTATTAGAACGTCTTGATTTTCCTTCATCAACTTTTCTAATTCATCTCCGGATGAACCTAAAAACTTTTCATATTCCTCTGCATCCAACGGCTTAATGTATTCTTCCAGTTGGTAATGAAATGCATCTCTAAGAGCCATGTCCCTACTTGCCATTTTTGTTCTTGCCCTAATGATTAACGGCTTCCATAACGGCAAATTTTCAAAGGAACTAAATAAGTCTGCCATCTCCCAATTATTCAATTTATGTCCAAGTTGTTCTGATTGGCTCTTTATCATTGCCGCTAATCCACACTCATACGAAGCAATTAAATCCAGTACTTCTGAATACATTGTCTCACGTACACTATCTTTCCTGGATAAATTCAGAATCCGTTTATATTCTTGTGCCTTTTCTTTAAAAATACTTTGATATATTTTATCGGTATATATAGCGTATTTGCTATTCCCCATGTCAACGTAGTCTTTTCAAGGCATCTGTAAACTCTCGTCTGTAATTCTCTTCTTGCAAAAATGCTGTGATAAAATCTTGATCTCTTTTGTTAATATACTTAGTTGAGCCCACCTGTCCTCTGATTGACAAGATCTATAACAATATCAAGTATAATTTGTCTAAGCACTTTTGCATTTTTTTACTTTCAACTAGTAGCATTGCCACATTTAAAAATGCTCTAAAATCAAATAAAGCAATCTGGGAAGTTCGACTACTAATGTTCCCGACATTAATGTCGGGAACATCCTGTTCAGCAATACATTTTATAAATGCTTTTCAGCCTAGCTCCTTTGATAATCTCATATCCGTTCGAAGTAATTTCATCAATATTGTCACTTACATACCTTTCAATTGTTCTTTCATCAACATCAAAATATGTAGCTACCATGGCCTTAGTAAACCTAAGACGTTCTTCAAAAACAACTCCTTGTATTCCGGTTTGTTTTTGTAACTCCGTAATAGCCAATTCATTATTCAATATATTCTGTCTATCCACTTGGCAAGTAGTTAAGTCTTTCGCCATGTTTCCTCCTACGTAAATGAACTATCTATTTTTATCTTATATAACCCCTTAAGTAGAAGCTTCAAGCTAGTACTGCTCCTCCGCCGCCTCGGTAAAAGCTTCTTCCTCTTCCGCCAGTCTCTTAGCATGAGAAGGAAGTTCCTTCTGAATGGCCTGGATTCGCTCAATCAAAAGCTCCACCTCATTTTTCTTCTTCTCCGGTTCTAGTGTGACGGATTCCCGTTAAATCCTCCAGACTTACCGCATAGGAACGGGAAAGATAGAGTCCCAGTTTAGCACAACCCGGTCCGATTAACTCGTAGAGAATACTGGAGGCAAGAATGACCGTCTCCAGAGCTCTTCCCAACTCTCCTCCCAGGATTCTTGCCCCCAAGGCGGAAAGGCCGATGGCCACCCCTGCCTGGGGCACTAGGGCAAGTCCTAAATATTTCCGAACTTCCTTCTTTTCTCCCACCAAAAGTGGAATCCCAAAATACTCTCAGATATTTTTCCCAAAAATACGCACCAAGAAATAACTGATTCCCACCAAGAGCAAGGAACATTTTCCCCTATTCCCCAGAATGTAAGAGCACATCCAGCTTAAAGTTCATGCCGGAGCGCACAAAAAACAGAAGTAAAATAGGAGGATTAAAGTAATTTAATTGCTTGAAAATCTTGTCGTCTTCCGTGATATTGATATAAATCATACCCATGGACATACAACCCAAAAGAGGAGAAACATCCAAAAGAGCACAGATACCGCAAAAGCTGAACAGTACAGCAATAGTGATAATCAAACGATTGTCCGTAGAACGCTGTTTCGGCATCAAAAGCTTTAGGAAAAGACCAAAAAGTCCTCCCAGAAGAAGTACCGCCAGATTTAAAGCAATGGGCATCAGAATGCTACTTGCCTTGAAAGAGCCGGATTGCAGCGCCACCGCCACGGAAATCGCCATGCTGTACGCCACAAGGCCAAAGACATTGTCCAATGCCACCACCTGCAAAAGGGTGTTCACGAAGTCCCCCTTAGCATTGAACTGCCTTATGGTCATAATCGTGGAAGCAGAGGCGGTGGTGGCAGCCAAGGCTCCCAAAACCAAAGACAGACTTAAATTCAATTTCAAAATAAAAAGGCAAAGCACAAAAACAAAGAGGGAAGCCAGAGTCGCTTCAAAGAGGGTAATGATACATACCTTCAGACCGTTTTTCTTTAAAGTGGAAAAAGTGAAAAATTCCCCGGTACCAAAGGCAATAAAGGCAAGGGCAATATCCGCAATAAAGCTTGTGCCTTCAATAATGTCCGGATTCACCAGATTCAAAGCAATAGGGTCCAATCAAAATTCCCGCCAAAATATGGGCGGTTACATTGGGAAGCTTCAGGCGCTTGGTGACTCTTGTTAAAAAGCAAAGCCGGAAAAATAGCATTAAAAGCTATGGGGATAATCACCCCGGACACAGAGAGCCCCCTGAAATATTTGCATAATGGATTGTCCTTCCATGGGGTTGTCCTCCTTCCTGGAAAAATAAGTACTATAATATCGTAAAAATTACATATTAGAAAGGGAAGTGCTAAACATTGACAAAGTAACCCCGGTTTAACACTTCCCCAAAATTTAAATACTCTATCCTTTTGCTTGTGCTTTCTCCTCTTTTCGTCCTTCTCGGAACTCCCTAATCATAAAGATGCTGACAGAAAGAACCGCAATCACCAGAAATACCAGAGAAATCGGTCTTTGTACAAAAATCTTCATGGTTCCATCTGAAAGCACTAGGGCTCTTCTGAAATTTACCTCTGCCAGAGTACCCTAAAACTACCCCCAGTAAAATCGGAACCAGTTGAAAATCCATTTTCCTTAAGATAGAGCTAAAATTCCGAAAACAATAATCACCATTACATCATAGGAGCGGTTATTTGTGGAAAATGCTCCTGCCATACACATACTCAGTACGATACAGGATAAAAGCTCATAGGGTAACTTTGTGATATTGGCATAGAAAGGAATCAAGGCTGTACCAATAATATACATGAAAATATTGACTACAATGAGACCGAACATAATAGCATAAAGGATACTGCCGCTTTCTTTAAATAGTGTTGGTCCCGGCACCATGCCATGAATCATAAAAAGCTCCCATTAAAATGGCTGTAGCTCCGTCTCCCGGCACGCCCAAGGTCAGCATAGGAATCATGGTTGCACCACAGGCACCGTTATTGGCTGATTCGGATGCTGCCACACCCTCAATTTCTCCTTTTCCAAAAGTCTCCGGGTGCTTAGACATTTGTTTTACCTGATTATAGGCAATAAAGGCCGCCAAACCGCCGCCGGTTCCCGGTGTGGCTCCGATGATACATCCCACTAAAGATCCAATACCTATAGGCTTTCTACATCTTTTGTATTCTTCCTTTGTGATAACATCCTTATCAAATTTTTCCGCTATTCTTTGATCTGTTTCCGGATCGTACTGTGATTTCATCATAATTTCCGAAATCGCAAAAAGACCGATTAAAACAATAATCAAATCAATACCGGCAGTCAATTTTACATTGCCAAAGGTAAATCTTGTGGTTCCACTGATTTTATCCATGCCAATGGTGGAAACAAAAATTCCGATACAAGCCCCAATCAAGCCCTTTAAAATATTCTTATTGGATACTCCGGCTATAACCGAAAGTCCGAATATGGCCAAGGCAAAATATTCTGCCGGTCCGAAAAGCAATGTAATCTTGGCAATCTGAGGAGCGGCAATCAGTAACACAAAGGCACTAATCAGGCCTCCGATTGTAGAAGCATAAAGTGCCATTTTCAGTGCCTTAAATGCATGCCCTCTTTCTGTCATAGGATAGCCGTCAAAAAGTGTAGCGGCATTGGCAGAGGTTCCCGGGGTATTAATCAGAATCGCTGTAATAGAACCACCATAGGTTCCTCCGCAATAAATTGCCAGCAGCATTAAAATGGCGGTTGTAGGATCCATCCCATACGTTAGAGGGATACACAGAATAATTCCCAAATCAGAAGTAAGTCCCGGAATTGCACCTACCACAATTCCTAAAATAAGTCCCAAGGGGATAATGAGTAAATTTTGCCATTGGAACAAAAGCCCAAAGCCTGCACTTAGCCATTCCATCTTCACCCCTCCTTAAAACAAAGTGGGTAAATTCACATTAAGTACCTGTGAAAATACCAGATAAATCAGCAACACCGTAGCAATCCCAATGCCATAAAACCACCATTTCTTGCTTCGGTAAAACAGCAGTATGGCAACGACCAGTAGGGCAGTATCCACGATATATCCGATAACGTTAAACAGCAGACCATAAGCCAGTAAAATCAAAGCAAAAATCACAGACTTAAATTCTTTCTTGAATTTCGGGGAAGAAACCATATCTTTCTCTAAAACAATGGTTTTTTTCGGAAGTCTGAGCCCTTGCACAAAGAGCAATAAGGCGCAGATAAACAGACCGCCAATGGCTATTCTGGGTACAGTACTGGCGGTAACCATCCCCTTTTCCAAGCTTTGAATCTGCTGCGGTATTAAAAGCCATAAGATTGCAGAAGCAATCATAAACAGAGCCCCTGACAAAATCTCATTATTGTATTTTTATCTTCCCGAAATTCATTTTCTTTATCCTCTTTTTATTGCAATAATTCAACATACTGTTTCATGTCTTCCGTTTGCTTATTAATTGCATCTAAAATTTCTTTATCATCAGCTTCCCAAGCCTTCATTCCCATATCACTCATAAAGGTCTGGAATTCCTGATCTGCATAAACCTTCTTAATGAAATCAGTAAGAATCTGTTTCTTTTCTGCATCCACATCACTCTTTACTGCGAAGTAGTCCATTCCAACAAACTCTGCATCTACACCCATGGACTTGAAGGAAGGAATTTCCCCTATTCCCTCTACTTCAATACCGTCCGGAATAAAGGTTCCCAAACAAGCAAATTCTCCACTCTTTACATACTCACGATAAACAGGGGGAGAACCGATTGCGATATCCACATGTCCGCCTGCAAGGGCATTTATAGCCTCTTGACCGCCATCAAAGGGAACAGCCTCTGCCGGAATATCCAGTTTCTTGAAAAGAACACTAATCATAGTGTAGCTATCATTTCCGGGACCACCGGTAGTTGCATACTTCACAGTCTTTCCGGATTTTCCATACGCCTTTAAATCCTCTAAAGTCTTAATACCGGAATTCTTCGGATTACTTAAAACAACAAATTCCACCTGTCTCATACCAATTAAAGGAGTGATATCTTCCAGCTTATAATTTGTTCCCTGAATAAAATTGGGGGTTAAAGAAAACAGAGGTCCATTACAAAGTACCATGGTGTATCCATCCGCTTCCGTTGCCATAAAATCACTCATAGCTACAGTTCCGGAACCTCCGGTATGGTTTTCTACAATCACCGGAACTCCCAGATATTTTTCCCCATAGGAAGCTACTTTTCTGGCTATGGTATCCGGTCCTCCGCCAACTGACCAGGGCATAATGATGGTCACCTGCTTTGCAGGAAACTTATCTTCCTTCTTTTTACAAGAAAACAAGGATAGGGATAAAGCTTATCGCCAACAAGCCCACTAAAATTTTTTTCAACATTTCGTACCTCCTTTACAATCCAGCCTTTATATTTTTGCTTTTACCCTTGCTTCTTGACCTCCAAGGATAAAGTCAAATTTCTATGTTTCTTGTATATAGAGTTCTATTATTTTTTTCATACTGGTACCGAAGTTCTTCTCCAATAGAAAAGCAAATGCTTCGGTTGCCATACTTCACCTCTGAAAAAGTGGAATACTCGGTAGAGGGTCTGTGAATAACACTTTTAATTTCCTCTTATCTTCCTTCGCCCACTGCCGCAAAAGCTTTATACACTTCCGGATTCGCACTATTGTATCTTCTGTCTGAAGAAGCCGTAGTCAAACAAAAATTCCAATGGCATCTTTCGCATAAAATGTTCGAAAGAGAATCCACTTGTCCATGGTGAGAATTTTAATCCAAGTAATATCGGAAAGCTTCTCTTGAATTGCTTCATCCCAATGCTTCGGAGTATTGTCTCCGCAGAATAATCCTGATAACGCCTTATACCGGATTTTCAACAGCATACAGGTATGGTTGGACATGGCATCCATCTTTTCTATGATTCCTTCTTTTTGAGAATCTTCTCTACATTCTTTTTAACTGAGCATACAAAGACAAAAATTCTTCCAATATAGAATCCTTTTGCGCCTAAGACTTCTATCCTTAATCCATCCAATTCTATAGAATCCCCTTGTGCCAAAGTGTCTATCGGAATTCCTTTTTCTTTGCAATAGACCAAGGCTTCTCCAAAATCTTGCAAGGACTTATAAAAATATTTACTGCTGTTTTTAGAAAATTCTATATCCACCTTGGGGACATCTTCTTGAAAAGTCATAAAAGCCCTTTTGGAATCCATAGTTTACTCACTGAAAAATGTTCCAACACTTCCTTCAGCTTTCCAACATGATCTTCATGGATATGGCTAATAATTAGCGTGTCAATTCGGCTGACTTTCTGCTCTATTAAAAAGGACACAATGTCTACTCTTTCCGGATGTTCACAATACTCACCATCCAAGCCGCTTCCTGTATCCAGTAAAAGACTATGTCCATTCCATTCAAAGAAAAAAGCGTCTCCATAGCCCACATTCACTGCATGAAGTTCCATATTTTCTCCCTTCAAATCAGCTGTAAAATTTTGCAATATAGTCTTGTACCGCCTGTCTGTCATAGCAGAATGGACCGGGCTTTTCCATCTTCAAACTCACTGTGGCGGCTGCAAGAAGTGCTGCTTCCTCCATGGATTGATGAAGCCGTTCCGTAATATAGGCACTAAAACAGGTGTCTCCTCTTCCACTTCTTCCGGACAAGTTTCTGGGCTTTAGAGGTTTCTTTACCAACTCGCCTTCCTTATAAACCAAAACTTCCGTATTATGGGTAATCATAATTTCTTTGGCTCCAAAGTCCGCCAATATCCTAGCCGCTTTTTCCCGATCGGAAGTTCCGGTCAATACCTCCGCTTCCATAGCATCGGTTTTTAGAAAATCTATTTTTGGGGAGATAATCTAATTTTCTTTCCCAATCTTTAAAAAGACATCCTTTTCAGTCATGTGACGAAGTATTCCCTGTACATCAATAGCAATTTTTGTTTTTCCATAAAAGTAATCGATAATATCTTCCGGAATATCTCCATGCATAAGCCCGGCAATATGTACTATTTTTGTGTCCACATCCGGCATATCAGAAACTTGGTAAGGTTCGATTCTGGATAACAGCAATAGATGTTCTTTTTCCTTATCTGCCGTATGATAACGATTCTCGATTGAGGTATTAGTTTTTGAATATGCAGGAAAAACCTTCACGTTGCCGGCTTTGGCAAAAAGCTCTTCTATCTGCACCGGATTGTTGGACTTTGGAAGAACCCCGACTTTATGACCAAGATTTCCCGCTACAAATCCGGAGTAAACTACTGCTCGCTAAGTTCCCTAATTGTTTTTCCCGTCGTAATCTACATTAATATCCTCAGATACCTGTCCCACAATGAATGTATCCAACATTTTATCACCTTTTTCTAGTTTTTTGTTGTTTTTGAGCATATTTATTGTATTTTTATATAGCTGATTGTAATCTTTATTTTTAGTTTTTGTAAATATCAATAAATCAATTATCTTATTTTTCTATATTTAGTGATAATTGTATAAGCAAATAGTCATTCAATGAGAAAGCAAAAATGTAGACTACGAAAAACAGTAGGTTTTTATATTTTCCTTAAAATGACTTCATACTTTATCCGCTCGATTCTCTTATTTGCCTTTCCTATAAATCTCTGCTATGATATAAAATAATAAAATTTATCATTTTTAGAAAGGAGACCTATGTATAATCAGGAGCGGTATCTTTTTCGGGCGGCTACTGAAGAGGATATCCGAGAATTAGCAGCGATAGAAAAGATATGTTTTCCGGAAAATGAAGCCTGTAGCTATGAAGAGGTTAAAGACCGTGTTGAGAAAATACCGGAAGATTTTTTGATTGCCTTTGATCAAGTGAATAAAAAGATTGCCGGTTATATGAGCGGTATTCCTCCGGTTCTGAAGTCTTTTTGGATGAATTCTTCCGAAATGCCTCCTTACAGGAAAAAGGAGCAAAGCATTGCTTTCTTTTAGGTCTGGAGGTTCGACCGGAATATCAAGGAAAAGGGCTCGCCAGCCAGATTATGAACCGCTATATTGACATGGAGGAAGAGCGGGGTACGGAGAAGATTTTTCTCACCTGCCATACCCACTTTGTTCCTTTCTACAGCGGTTTCGGCTATGAGCATTTGGGTAAATCCCCCTCCACCTGGGGCGGAGAGAGCTGGGAGGATATGGTTTATATCCTTGCGTAATAAGATAAAATTTTAGACAAGAAAAAAGAGGCTGTTAAATCAAAAAGGGCTCCTATGCAATATAGGGCTGAAATGGGGCATAAACTCAGATTACTCCTATTTCAGACCCATACTACATAAAGACTATTTATATTTTTGATTTTTACAGCCTCTTTTTGCTAAACTACAGTTTTTTCAGCTTGGCAAAGCCTGCCAGCATCTTCTTCTGACCCTGCTGTATCAAAAAGCACCGTCACCAGCTTGTCCTTCTTATCCTCTTCTATGGCTAGTACTTCACCCTCTCCAAATTTCATATGGCTGACCCTGGTCTCCTACCTGATAATCCAGGCTTCCGGAGCTCATGCCGGAAATGCCCTTTGGATAATGCCGACTGCTGATAGGCTTGAAGATCCAAAGGCTTTTTGGAAGAAGAATATCCGTCACTGCCATATAGATTAGAGGATGAACGCCCTGATGAACCATAGGCACCGGTAGAGCTCATAGGAACCGGAGGAGCCGTAGGAATCGGAAGAACCATAGGCACCAGTAGAGCCGTAGGAACTTCCCTTCCATAGCCACTTGAAGCAGAATCCCCATAACCTGACTGTCCCATATAGCTTTTGATAGACTGATTCGCCTGCTGTAAGTAAGAGCTATAGCCGGAACGGCCTGTTTTTTCCATGAAAATATCTTCTTCACTGGGCTTTTTCCGATAGAGATACTTCTTCTCCAAATGCTCTTCCGGCACATCATCCACAAAGGAGCTGACCAGCATGGACTGATACTGCCCATGAACCACCCGGTCTCTTCCTGCGGTTAAATACAGTTCCTTTTCCGCCCTGGTGATTCCCACATAAAAGAGTCTTCGCTCTTCCTCCCGTTCCTCGGGAGTAAACATGGACTGGGCACTGGGAAGAGTGCTTCATTAAGCCCTACCAGATAGACCACCGGAAACTCCAGACCTTTGGCTCCATGTAAGGTCATCAGGGTGATTTTGTCTTCCGTTAAGTCACTTCTATCCAAGTCGGAAAGGAGAGACACCTCTTCCAAAAAGGCGGAAAGACTGCCCTCATCCCCATTTTCCTCGATATAGGATTGAGCTTTCCCTGTAACTCCTGAATGTTTTCCATACGGCTTTTCCGCCTCTATACTCCCCTCTGCCTGAAGATCCTTTTCGTATTCCGTGTCCTGTAAAATGCGGTCAATAAGGGCGCTTAACTCCACATCCTTCCAGCTCTCCAGCATTTCCCGGAAGCTTCCCACCATGCTTAAAGCTTTTTCCGGAAAGTCCCTGCCGCCTTGGCAAAGGGAAGGATTCCACCAAAGAAAAAGCCCCCAAGGCTTTCTCCATACTGCTGCAATTTTTAAAAGGCTGGCTCTCAATGCCCCTGCTTTGGCACATTGATGATTCTCCGAAGAGCTACATCATCCTTTTTATTCACCAAAATCTTCATATAGGAAAGGATGTCCTTGATTTCTCTTTGGTAGAAGTTCACGCCCCCACAATCTGGTAGGGAATATTCCAATGAATACACTGCTCCTCCAGTAGACGGGACTGGGCATTGGTGCGGTACAGCACCGCCTTATTCTTATAGCTCCAACCTGCATCCCGAATACCTCGGATAACAGCCGCCGCTCTTCCTTGGCACTTTCATATTCCTGAAAAGCTTACCTTCAAGCCCTCCTTCTCCGCAGTCCAAAGCTTCTTTTGCTTTCTGTGCTGATTTTCCGCAATGACCACATTGGCCAGGTCCAGAATAGGAGCGGTGGAGCGGTAGTTTTGTTCCAGTTTCACCACCTTGCAGTTTGGAAAATGAGATTCAAAGGAGAGGATATTTTCCACATTGGCACCCCGGAAACGGTAAATACTCTGGTCGTCGTCTCCACCACGCAGATATTTTGATACTTCTAGCAAGGAGATAAACCAAATGGAACTGCACATCATTGGTATCCTGATACTCGTCCACCAAAATATAACGAAAACGCTCCTGATACTTCTCTAAAACTGCCGGAAACTTCTCAAAAAGCTCCTTACAGCGTAAAAGCAGGTCGTCAAAGTCCAAGGCATTGTTTTGTTTTAGCTTTTCTTCGTACAGTCGTATGCAGGCACGAATCTTCCCATCCAGAAAATCCTCCGGATCCTCCAAAAGATAGTCGGAAACGGTTCGCCCCTGATTCTTCACTCTGGGACAGGGCGGAAAGCACCAACCTTTCCTTCAGCATCTTGCTATCTATCTGTAATTCCTTAAATACCTGCCGCATCACGGTTTTCTGATCATCCGTGTCATAGATGGAAAAGTCGGAATCATAGCCCAGATTTCCGATTTCTCTTCGTAAAATTCTTAGGCACATACTGTGGAAGGTGGAAACCCAGATTTCTCCCTGCCGCTCCGGCAGAAGCTGATTCACCCTGTCCCGCATTTCCTGGGCCGCCTTATTGGTAAAGGTAATCGCCAGAATTTGATAGGGAGAAACCCCCTTTTCCAAAATCAGGTAGGCGATTCTGTGGGTCAGCACTCTGGTTTTTCCCGAGCCTGCCCCCGCCAAAATCAAGAGAGGCTCTCTCCATGGGTGTGACTCTCATACTGTTCTTTTTGTTTAATATTTTTTTCAGCTCCATGGCTTTTCCTTTCTTTTCCTTAGGGTCATATATACACTATACTCTCTTATTTTTTCCTTCGTACTTAAACTACCTTGCTTAAGGATAGTACCATTTTTCCCCCTATAGCCACTGCTAAATTCTTGTAATTCTACTTCGCTATGCTATACTTGTTTTTATGGACGAACAATATTTAAATGAATTAACCAAATATCTTAAAAGTTTACATCATGTGCATGCGGGAAGCCTGCCCTCTCTGGATCTATACATGGATCAGGTGACCGGATTTATGGAGGAACATCTTACTCCATGAAGCGTCATCCGGAGGACAAAGCGCTTACCAAGACCATGATTAATAATTATGCCAAAAATAAGATTCTGCCTCCTCCTGTTGGAAAGCGCTACAACAAGAATCACATGCTGATTCTGCTTAATCTACTATTATAGAGTATGTTGAGTCTTTCCGACATCCGTACCGTGGTGGATCCCTTAGCGGAAAAATTATTTTTTCTTTTCACAGCAAACCCAGGCTCACGGATATTTACGAAGAAATCTTCTCCTTTGCCAATGGAGAAATGCAATGCTTAGTGGAGGATTTAGAGAAAAAGTTTCAAACCGCCAACAGCTCCTTTTCGGAACAGGATCCCTGCCTTTGCTGACTTGGAAGAACAGGAGCGGAACAGCTCAAAGCTTTTCCTTCCTAAAGTCTCCTGACTTTGACGTCTACCTTAAAAAGCAACTTATGGAAAAAAATAGTAGACCGCATGGAGGAGAGCCAAAAGAAAAGGAAGAGGAAAAAGAAATAAAAGGAACAGTAATCCTCAAACAGGCTAGCTTCAGCGATATAGCCTTGGAAAACGGGGTAGTCTGAGCCCGCCGGTTCTTTTGCTTTGTTTTTGGAAAGCTTAGAACTGCTGCGTGGCGAGGCTAGCGAGCATGCCCCGGTTCCATGCTATATCGTTGAGAAGCTTTTTTGATTGTTTAAAGCTGTTCCTTTTATTTTTCCTCTTCCTTTTTGGCTATCCTCTCAAAGAGCTACTGCGTAGCCGTCTTCTCCATAATGTAAGGAACGGTTGACTCTGGAAATGGTTGCGGTGGAGGCTCCGGTAGCTTTCGCAATGTCGATATAGGTTTTGCCTTCCTGCAAGAGCTTTTACCACTTCATAACGCTGGGCCATGCTCAAAAAGCTCATTGATGGTACAGAGTCTCGAAAAACGAAAAATACTCTTCCGTGGTTTCCAGCTGCTGCATTCCTCAAATAAATGTCGTACCTCTTCGGTGTCTAGTTTCCGGTTCATTTTCTTCCTCTCCAAATGCTTCTTTATTCCCAGGTTACAGGGGTAGGTCTTCTGGTATCAAAGACCTTCTTCACGTCAATCAAGTCGGAAAGTCTATCCGCCGCGCCGCTGTAGGATTCATACAGGCGATAACCGTCCAGATTTCTTCTTCCCTGCCGGACAAAATCATCTCCGTACTGCATCCAAACCTTTGCGGAATCTACGTTACAGAAGTAATGGAAGCCTGCCGCCTCCAGCAAATCATATTTTCCGTCTTCTTTTCCCTTCTGATAGGGATGCCAGTCCCCAATATCATCTCCAAAGGGGTAAAGCAGAATCTCACAGGGGTCCGGCAGAAGAGGCTCCACATTTCTCTCCCAACGATCCGTATCCTTGGAAATGGAAGCCAAATCTCTGGTACCGAAATTGATATGTCCCCAGGAGTGGAGGCAAATTCATAGCTGTCTTCCTTCATAGCTTTGGTAATCTTCTTAACGGTTTCCTTATCCTCTTCAATATTGGGGTTTGCCCTGTTCTTCGGGTCTAAGGCAGGAGAATTAGGATCAAAGGTCTCATCGGTTCTATAGCCAAGAACGCCGTTATAGCCGGTAAAAGCAATCACCGCCTTATGGCCATGGTAGGCAAAATCCGGATGCTCCTCCACGAACTTATCCAAAATCGGCACCAGGTCATAATCCCCAATGGTAACATTTCCGTCCTTATCGGTATACTGGTTTTTAGGCTTTCCATTTTCATCCAAAACCATCTTGTCCGCAAAGCCGTGACCTTCCATGTAAATGTAATAATTCACATCGTCCTGGGACATGACAAAGGGCTTTCTTTCCTCCGGAAGCATAATCTGCTTCTTTACCATTTTCTTCGTTCCGTCCGGCTGTTCCTGCATTTCCGCCAAATCATGCATATGCACCATCACGTAGCCTCGATCGTACATTTCCTTGATGATTTCCTCAAACTCCGGAATGGTGGTCATTACGGAATTGAACTGCTTTCCCTGATGGGTGTCCGTCAGGGCTCTGGTCGGATCCACAATCAGGATATGGAAGAAAATGTGGGTGATATCATCCATATTGGCGGGAACCAGCTTGCCCTTCTCCTCTTCATACTGAGAGAGCTTCGCGGAAATCTCCGTATTGGAAGACAGGTTCAAAGCATTTAAGGTGGCGATGGCACTGTCATAGTCATACTGCTTCGCCTGAAGCTCCGCCGTCTTTAAGGCCTCATCCTTTTCCGAAAGAGCCGGAGTTTCACTTGCCTCTACTACATCGCCCTTCTCTTCCGTTTCCCCCTTCCCAAGCTTTACCACCGGGCGATTCTTGGCAATCGTGCTTTCAGAGACCTTCTTCCCAAAGGAAATACCTCCCTGCTGTTGCACATAGGGCAGGGCATAACGTACCCCGATAAAAGCCAGGAACAACAAAAGAAGCAGAAGAAAAAAGAGCAGGATATGCAGGCGCTTCTCCTTCTTTCTTTTCTCTCTCCGCTTCTCCATCCGAATGCGGTGTTCCATCATTTTCTGCTGGTAATACTCGTCATCAAATTCTTCTCTGTTCATCCGACACCTCTCTCTGTCTCCCTCTTATTGTACAAAAATATTGCCTTGAACGCAAGGGGGAAATGGAGAGACTTCAGGAGGTACAGGAGGCAGCAAGGTCGATTTTATAATTCTAAGATTCCGGCTTTCCTTGCAAAATCAGTCCATAATGTTCCATCGCAAAAGTCTGCTGTCTGGAAAACCAAGTATCAAAAAATGGATTCTCCTTCTCGAAATTATGATATCTTTCCAAAATCATACTATTTAGCTGTCGAAAGATTTCTTCCATATCCAGAGTAAAACTAGCCTCTCCTCTATGTTCTTTATAAAGCTCATAGAAGAGAATCCTCAATAAATTACTAAACATTTTCATATGTCCTGATGCTTCTATTAGCTCATAAATCCCGGCCTGATATCCTTCAATCACCCTTGCATCTTTCGTTTCTGCGTAATACTGGTGAATAGCATCAATAATGCCTGATTATTGTACTTTCTTCCGACACTGATTCCGACAAAATAATCTCCTAAGCCGGTTAAAATAATTACATAAGCTATCTCTTTTCCGGAGCAATATGCTTTATGAATTTGTTTCACGGCAAATTTTGTGTGCCGTACCAGTCTATCGTATCTTGTTGAACTCATAGATCATCACCTTGTAATTAATACTTTTTCTGAACAATCTGCAAATCTGACAGAAAGTAGAAACACATACTGTCCTAGCTTGATTGCTTCGGCTTTCCTTTAAAACTAAACCATGTTTTTCCAAAGCATAGGTTTGCATTCTGAAAACCATGGTTCAAAAATGGATCCTCCTTTTATAAGTGTCATATCTTTCCGCAATCATACTATTCAACTTTTGGACAATTTCTTCCGTATCAAGAATAAAGCTGGCATTTCCCTCTTGTTCTTTCTCAAGTTGATAGAAAAGAATATTAAGTATGCTATCTAGAGTTCTAATATTTCCCGCAACACGAATTAGAGTGAATATCCCCATCTTATATCCATCTATCACCCTTTGATCGTCCGTTTCAGCATAGTACTGATGAATAGCATCTATAACTGCATGAACGTTGTGCATCTCATCAGGATTGACTGCTACACGATAATCTCCAAGTCCACTTAATATCACTACATAAGCTATTTCTTTTTCCGGAGCAATATTCTTTATGAATTAATTTCACACCGAATTTTTGCACTACGTACCAGTTCATCATATCTTGTTTCACTCATAGAATTCACTTATGTAGTTAATACTTCTTTTTCTGAATAATCTGCAAATCTGACAGAAAGTAGAAACATATACTGACCTAGCTCGATTGCTCCGGCTTTCCTTGCAAAACTAAGCCATAATGTTCCATCGCAAAGGTCTGCTGTCTAGAAAACCAATCCTCAAACCTTGGACTCTCTTTCTTATAAGTATCATATCTTTCCGCAATCATACTGTTCGTTTTTCGGAAAATTTCTTCAATATCAACAGTAAAAGCTGTACTCCCCATTACGCTCCTTCTTCAGTTCATAAAATAGCAGACCAAGTAAATCACCCAATGTTCTAACATTTCCTGCAACGCGAATTAGCGTGAATATCCCCATCTGATAGCCATCAATCACTCTTTTTGGTCTCCTGTTTCAGCATAATACTGATGAATAGCGTCTACAACAGCCCTGTTCATTATGATCCTCATCAGGATTGACTGCTACACGATAATCTCCAAGTCCACTTAATATCACTACATAGGCGATTTCTTTTACCCGCACAATATTCTTTATGAATTTGTTTCACGAAGAATACTGCTTCTTCCACTAAATCATCATATGCTCCCATAAAAAAATTCACCCAATACCATTTACAACGCTTTTTTTCTGCGTAATCTTTTTAAGTCCTTAGAAGACAAAAACACATAATGTCCTAGCTCGATTGCTCCGGCTTTCCTTTGCAAAAACTAAGCTCATAATCTTCCAATGCAGATTGTTGATATCTGGAAAACCATGGTTCAAAAATGGATCCTCCTTCTCGAAATTATGATATCTTTCCAAAATCATACTATTTAGCTGTCTAAAAATCTCTTCCATATCCAGAGTAAAACTAGCCTCCTCTATGTTCTTTATAAAGCTCATGAAGAGAATCCTCAATAAATTACTAAACATTTTCATATGTCCTGATACTTCTATTAGCTCATAAATTCCTACTGATACCCTTCAATCACCCTTGCATCTAACGTTTTCTGCGTAATATTGGTGAATAGCATCAATAACTGCCTGATTATTATGCCCTTCTTCCGGACTGATTCCGACAAAATAATCTCCTAGACTCGGTTAAAATAATTACATAAACTATTTCTTTTCCGGAACAATATTCTTTGTGAATTAATTTCACACCAAATTTCGCTTCAGCGTACCAGTCTATCGTATCTTGTTGAACTCATAGAGCATCACCTTAATTCAATTATTTTTATAACTGACCCCAACGAAAGAAGGACTCCCGGATTATCCCTCTCCGTTTAACTTATGCAGGAAAGGAGATACTCCCTTATACAGTAGAAGGCAAAGAACTACATCAATCATGCCTTTCACAAAGGTAAAGGGCACGTTAAAGATAAGCAAAGCCTTTTCAATGCTACCAATGGAGGGAAGAATCAACTCATAAGCAGAAAGCACTACCTCTTTCGGCATAAAATTGTAGTAGAAGGGATAAACCACCAGGAGGTTGGAGGGGTAGGAAATAGCCGCCATAACCACTGCACCAACAACGGAGGCAATAATTGCACCCTTCTTCGTCTTATTTCTCTGATAAATAAATCCTGCGGTACCTGCAAAGCTTGCCCCAAGGATAAAATTGGAAAGTTCTCCCACGCCGAAGGAACTGGAGCTAAAGCTGTGAAGAATATTTTTGATAAGCTCCACCAAAATGCCGGAAACAGGCCCCAGAGCAAAGGCTGCAATTAAGGCAGGAAAATCCGAAAAATCAAACTTGATAAAGGGAGGCATTAAAAAAGGAATAGGAAACTCAATCCACATCAAAATATACGCTATAGCGGATAATATTCCTGTTACGCAAAAATCCCACACTACTCTTTCTTCACACTGCTCACCATTCTTCCCTGACTTTCTGCTTTCATTACTGTCCTCTCTTTCTTTGCATTTTTCTGCAAGTCGCATTCTTCCGTGGTTCTTTTCGAAAGGCTTTAGGACCGGGCATTTTCCTTCTTTTTTGTATTTTCAAAGGAATTCTTTTGTAAAACGCCTTTGAAAATAGAAAAAGCCCTGTACAAAAAGTACAGGGCAGAAAGCACAACGCTCGTCTTCTTCCATCCAGACTATACTGTTGGTACCGGAGTTTCACCGGTTCAACTGCTTTCGCAGGTCGCGGACTGTACCGCCAGTGGGGACTTACACCCCGCCCTGAAGAACATTCATTTTTACGATACTAAGAATACTCCTCTGCCTAAAACTTTGCAAGGAATATTTTTTACGCTTTTAGAGCATGTTTCGACGCTTTGTTTCGACACTTTAGTTCGATACTTTGCTTCGATATTTTGCTTTCAATACTTTTCGTTTTCGATACTTTTAGAACTTAATCCATCCCAGTACACCGGCTACGGAACTGAACAGGATAATCGCCACAAAGAAGGGGCAAAGGTATTTGATCATGAAATTAAATACCGCCTTTCTTTTAAAGGGAGCATCCTTTCGCATAACTTCCGCCGCAATCCCCTCTACACCGATTACTCTGACCACCAAAAGGCAGGTAGCCATAGCCGCAATGGGCATCATCACGGAGTTGGTCAGGAAGTCAAAGAAATCCAGGAAGGGCATATTTTTCAAAATGGTTACAAAAGATAAAGGCACCATAGCTTAAAGCACTGAGGGTTCCTAAAGCCACCATAATCAGCAGTAAAACCACTGTGGATCTTCTTCTACTCCACTTCAGTTCATCCTGGAAGGTGGAAACCGCACTTTCCGCCAAAGCGATAGCGGAAGTCAGTGCCGCAAAGAAAACTAAGGCAAAAAAGAGAATCCCCACTACTCGACCAAAGCCCATGCTGGCAAAGATTTTCGGCATAGTAATAAACATAAGAGAGCGCCTGCCTTTAATACGGAGGGTCTCCATTGGAAAAGGCGAAAACCGCGGAATAATCATCAGTCCTGCTAAAACCGCAATGTACTGTGTCAAAAACCTCCACATGGCTGGTGGATTCTTCAATAGACAAGTCGGATTTCATATGGAGCCGAAGGTAATCAGGATTCCCATGGCAATGGAGAGAGTAGAACATCTGTCCCATGGCGGAAACCACCGTCATCCAGGAAAAGTTCTTGATATTGGGAACTAGAAGTATTTTACTCCGGCAAATGCGCCCTTTCTGGTGATGGCATAAATAGAAAGCAGAATTGCCAGAATCACCAGAATCGGCATCATAAAGGTGGACACCTTTTTCGATGCCATTTTCCACTCCCATAAAAGATAACCCAAAGCACCAGCAAGGTAAAAATCAAAAACCAAAACTCCGTCTTTACCCCATTTCCGATAAATGCCGTAAAAGTACTCGGCTGTAGCCATGGCTTCCGTTTCTCCCTGGATATAGCCGAAGAGATATTTGCATACCCAACCGCCGATGACGGAATAATAGGGTACAATCAGGATGGGGATAATGGCATTGATCCAGCCTCCTGCCTTGAACATCCAGTCCTTTTCCAAAGTGGGCATAGGCTCCCACAGGGCTCTTTCTGGTCATTCTTCCGATGGCGCTTTCCGCAATAATCATGGTGTAACCAAAGGTAAGCATCAGAAGAAGGTAAAACCAAAAGGAAGATTCCCCTCCGTATTTCGCCGCCAAATAAGGGAATCTCCAAATATTTCCCAAGCCCACCGCAGAGCCTGCGGCGGATAAGACAAAGCCCAGGCGGGAGCTGAACTTACTTCGTTTTTTTGCTTTTCACTACTCATTTTCTAGTTCCTCGTATTATATAGTCATACCCATTCTTTACCTGTTCTAAGGTATAGGGTATGCTGTTGAAAGATGCTGTGGATTGGTCATCACCTCCCACCGCATAGACGGTTACGGAAAGGCTCCAACCACAGCCTCTTTGTCAAAATGTTAATCAGTTAGATACCGCATGACGGTTTATGTAGAACGAGGTTACATCGGCAGAGAGCCCTGTGGATCCAATACAGCGTCAAATCACTTTTAAGGAGGATCATGTATGATCTATGTTGGTATCGATGTTGCAAAGGATAAACATGATTGCTGCATCCTAGAATCGAAGCCGATAAACTCTATCCGGTATTCACTATCCCGAATAACAAAGCAGGTTTTGATGAGTTGTATGAGAAGATATTCACTGTGACTGATGATAAGACCAAAAATAAAAGTAGGTCTTGAAGCTACCGGTCACTACTCACTCAATCTTCTCGGATCGCTCATTGATAAAGGTCTACCCACCTGTGTTATCAACCCGTTACACTACAAATCTTTACAGAAAAGGTCTAAGCTTTTAGAAAGACAAAAACGGATAAAGTCGACGCCCGTTCGATTGCTATGATGTTAATGACTAATAAAACTCTCAAGCCCTACTCCAGACACATCATATCATAGCGAAGAACTTGTCATTAACTCGTTATCGTTTCGACAAGGTTCAGGAACGAGCAAAACTCAAATCTTCCGTAGCTCGTCTTGTAAACATCCTTTTTCCGGAACTGGAAAAACTCGTTCCCAGCCTTCATATGGCTTCGATGTATGCCTTGCTGTCCCAACTCCCCGGAGCCTCTTACATTACCGAATGTCATCTTACCCATCTCAAAAATCTCCTAGAAACAGCCCTCTACGCTATTACGGACGAGATATGGCGATTACTTTAAGAAACACCGCCAGAGACTCTATCGGCTCTGGATACCAGCAAAAATCAATGGAACTAAAGCACACCATCCATTTAATTGAGGTGATGACGGAAGAGATTGATGAAATTGAAGATTCCATCAAATCCATCATGGACACTTGTAACTCTCCGATTATGACAATCCCCGGGATTAGCTATCGTATGGGAGCTATGATCCTTGCAGAGATTGGTGACTTCACTCGATTCAACTACGCTGATCAGATACTGGCATTTGCAGGATTGTCACCTTCTACCTACCAGTCAGGTCAACTGATTCTAGCTATTCTCATATGGAGAAACGAGGTTCTCGTTATCTCAAGATATGCTTTGTTCAATGCCGCGAAATTTGTCTGCAAGTGGATGAGAATTTCGGAGCTACCTCTCAAAGAAGATAGGTGAAGGCAAGCACTATAATGTTGCTATCGGTCATGCAACGAAAAACTGGTGCGTACCATATACCAAATGGAACTTACAGGCGAAGCCTACCGAAGATAATTCATTAACTTCACATCCTTTTCTGAGAGCACCTATTTAGATGCTCTATTTGTCATGCGATTTTCAAGGTACTGATTGAGGCTTAAACCTGCCTCCGGGCTATCTAAAACATCTGATGATGCCTTATTCAAAAATCTTATTTTCCAATTGACTTTTAATAGTTAGTCTTTCTACTGCTATAACATTTCTTTTTCTATTTTCTTAGAAGCCTTCTCCATAACTTCCGGAAAAATCACATTTTTTCAAAACAATTTTCCATGCCACACCAGGCAAGGACCATGCCCCTGTTAACATAAGCGATAAGCAAGAGAGGGCAACTCCACACAAAAGCTCCACCCAAAATTCATCCTTAAATCGCCTCTCCTTCCGCTCCCAAAAACTTCAAGGCCTGATAGAGTCTGGCAAGGGGCAGCCCATCACATTATAATAGTCCCCTGCAATGCCTCTTTATGAAGGGGCAAAACGCCCTGAATCCTGTAAGCTCTCGCCTTATCCATAGGCTCTTTGCTTTCGATATAATCCCAAATTTCCTGCTCCGTAAGTCTTGCGAACTGCACCTGGGTCTTTTCGTAAAAGCCCATTTTCTTCCCCTGAAAATGAAGGCTGACCCCTGGTATAGACCTGATGGGCTCTTCCGGAAAGGACGGAAAAGCATCCTGTAGGCATCCTCCTCACTTTTTCGGTTTTCCCAAAATCCGATCCTCGAAAAATACCACTGTGTCCGCCCCTAATCACAAGATAGTCCTTCGGATACTGCTTTTGCCACGTCCTCCGCCTTCTGAAAGCACCAGCTTGCACCCAAAAAGACTGGGATCCGCCTCGTTACATCCTCCGCTATTCGCTGGGATGAATCTCTGCTTTAAGTCCCAGAAGCTGAATCAGCTCCTGTCTTCTTGGAGATGTGGAAGCTAAAACTACATTTTGGGAAATAGCACCGTGATGGGCTTTTTCCTTTTTCTACTTCCTTCCTTCTTTTCCTCCCGCTCTTTTAATTTATGTTCCAAAGGTCACATCTTCTTTGGAAAGTCTCAGCTTTTTCAAGAAGTCCTCGTCTTTATTTGTAGCGTCTCCATTTTTCTTCCTTTCTTTTTGCAATTGCCCCTCTGTTTTTGCAGTCGCCTTTCTATTTTAACGATTTTTCTGTTTTCACAGTAATTTTTACATTTGCCATAAAAATGATTTTCTTTCTCTTTTTTGTGAAATACGATGTTTTCCGGGAAAATAAGCGGAGAAAACAGCAAAGAAATTTCCTCTTTCTCCAAAAGATTTCTTCTTGCATTTTCCCCTTCTTTATACTAAGGTGAATCCATCGCATTAAGCGCAGACCATGTCTTAGAGAAAGGGAATTCATGAAAAATCGAAAATGTAAACAATGTAGAGGGCTTTATTTAAGCTATTGAATGACTTACACGGAAAGGTAGAATTGGTTTCTCCGGAAGGAGACCGTATCAACTTAAAGTCCAAGCTCTCCCAGATGCTGATGATGTCCCAGATGTTGGACAAGGCTTACATTAAAGAGCTGGAACTGATTGTCCATGAGCCGGAGGACATGAAGAAGGTTGTTGAATTCATGATGGGAGATGCTCACAATTGATTCTCTGCTCTTCCAAAAACTTGACTCTTCCCAAAGCGGAAGAGTCTTTTTTTTCTGATTTGCTGGTGGTGGGAGGCGGCTGTTCCGGCTTAGCCGCCATCTCTGCCGCAGCGGATCTTGGGATTGAAAACAGTCTTTTATTGGAAAAAGAAGAAAGCCTTGAGGGCGTTTAGGAAAAATGCACGGAAGAGATAAGCGGGCTCTTTGCAAAGACCGTTCAGCCTAAAGAGCTTCTGTCCCATTTTTCCTTTTCTGGAAAAATTATGGAGTCGCTCATCAAGAGGGTGTGGAAGTAGAGGAACTTTATGTTCTTTCAAGGGAGGCTCTTTCGATAATGCATTCCCAAAGCGAAGCTTCTGCTTATCGCTATCTCTTAAAGGCTAAAACGAAGGAAGGAGAACGCTTCTTTATTAGTAAGGCTTTTAGTCTTGGCTATGGGAGCATTTACTCCGGAGGAAAATGCCGCTGTTTGTGTTCTTATAGAAGAAGAGAAGAAAACAGGCTCCCCGACTTTTTTTCTGACAGGACAAAGTCTTGCCCCCTCCCAAAGCATTGCCGAAGCAGTGCAATCCGGTGGAGCTACGGGCAGAATGGTAGGGAAATGCTTTTTAAAAGAAAAAGCACAAACAGGGATTTTAAAAACAAAGGGGCTGTAAAAATCAAAATAAGAAATAGAAAACTATTTTTGATTTTTTTACAGCCCCTTGTTTTAGTTATGAAAAAGGTTTATTCTTATTCTATTATAGTTTGATTATCCGATTCCACCGTAAAATGCACCTGCAATAAGTGCAAGCAATGCAAGTCCTGTATAAACATACTTGCCCAAAAAGAACCAGGTATCTCCTTTAGGCTTCTTTGCACCTGTATTTACCGCTTCCATTGTATACTGCTTTCCAAATATAAAGAACAACATTACTGAAGCAAGTACCGCACCAATAGGGCAAATATAGATAGACACCGCATCCATCCAACTTCCTACAATTCCCTGTATCAATACTGCAACAACGACGCCGAGTACACCAATTATTCCTACTGACTGTATTCTACTCAGTCTAAACTGCTGCTGCAATGTAGCTACAGGCGCCTCATACAGATTCACAAGGAACTGAGTCCTGCAAAGGTAACACATACGAAGAATATAATTCCTACAAGCATACCACCGGGCATCTGATTCATGATATTTACAAGGTAAATGAACATGAGTCCCGAGCCGCCTTCACTAAGCTCCGCACCGGATGTGGCCATAGCAGGGATAATCACCAATGCTGCAAGAAGTGCCGCAAGAGTATCAAATATGGCGATATTCATTGCTGAGAAAGGGATATCCTCTTTCTTACTCAGATAGGAACCGTAAATAACCGTACCGTTTCCTGCAATAGAAAGGGAGAAAAATGCCTGTCCGAATGCAAATATCCAAAGTCTTACATCCTTTAGTCCTTCAGGATTAACCGTAAAGATATATTTGTATCCGTTTACTGCCCCCGGCTGTATGCCTATATAAAAAGCAAGTCCGATCATCATGACGAAAAGTAGCGGCATCATAAACTTATTGGCTTTTTCTATGCCGTCTGCAACACCAAAGGCCATGATAGCAAAGTTTACAACCAGGGCGATAATAATCCAGGCATTGTTACCGAATGCAATAGCTGTGGATCCGAAAGTGCTTCCAATAAGATCCATGTTGCTACCCATTCCAAAAAGCTGACCTGTAAAGGCCATGACAACATATTTAAAGATCCAACCTACTACGCAGGAATACCCTATTGCGAGAGCCAAAGAACCGATTGTAGGTATAATTCCTATGCTCTCACCAAGTTTTCTGCTTTTTCCGGCATGTTCCATAGCAGCACCGAATGCTCCTATAGGACCTTTCCCCGTGCTTCTTCCCAGTGCGATTTCTTCCACTACTCCCGTGCTACCGATTAAGATAACAAATAAGAAGTAGGGAATCAAAAAAGTCATGCCTCCCCAGGCTGACACAAGCACCGGAAATCTCCACAGGTTTCCCATACCTACAGCCGAACCTACACAGGCTATAATAAAACCTATTTGTGAGTTAAATCCATCCTGCTTTACAGCGGTATTATCTGAACCCATAAGCTTCCTCCATCTTGATAAAAATGTAAGTCCCTTTGTGGATAGCAGTCCGGTCTTTACAAGACCGGACGCCAAGATATTTTATTTTTTACGAGTATCGCCGACATATCCTACAATATCTCATTTATTTTTCCCAATATTTGTAATTTCCTTCATCACACATTTCTTCCTTAGATGGAGCATATGGCTCTGCCCATGCATGGAAATGTCTCATTGGTAATGTATGACCAAAGGTAATCTTTAGATTGGGAACCGTATCTCTGTCTTTATAAAGCTGTGTCAGTGCTGCAATAATATAGTCCATGTGCTGCTTGCTAAACTGACTTCTGTTAATCGCCAGACGGACAACATTACATACTTCCTTCTGCTGCTCGGGAGTTTTCAGATCATATTCCATAGAGAAATCTCCAAGCTCTGAACAACGAATACCGTAACGGTGAATCATCTCCAGAGAAAGTGCCTGTCCTGCAAAGCTCTCATGGACTCTCTTATAGTTAAAGAACTTATCAACATCAATATAAATTCCGTGTCCTCCTGCAGGCTGTACTACAGGAACACCGTTTGCTGTAAGACCGTCTGCCAGATACTGACACTGTCTTACTCTTTCGTCCTGGTAGTCAAATCTTGCCTCTTCATACATACCCTGGCAAAGCGCCATAATATCATGTCCGGACATTCCGCCATAAGAATCATTTCCATAAGCGGAAATCTGGCGAACCTTCAAAAGGTGTCCGATATCTGTCTTTACACTACCGTCCCTCATTGAACTCTGAGAACTTCTGCCAGAAAAGTCCCTTTGTCACGGAAAGCCAAAACGCCACCCATATTGGCATGTCCATTTTTCTTAAGGGATGCGGAAACCACATCAAAGTAGGAGAACATCTCTTTTGCAATTTCACAGATAGACTTGTCCCCATAGCCCTCTTTCATTCATCTTAATGAAGTAACAGTTCTCTGCCCATCTTGCACCGTCCATAACAAATGGAATATTGTACTTGTGTGCAATCTTGGAAACCTCTCTGATATTCTTCATGGAAACAGCCTGTCCGCATACAGAGTTATTGGTAACTGTAGAATAAATTAGCGGAACATTCTCACGCCTACAGCCTCAATAAGCTGGTTGAGCTTATCAATGTCCATATCTCCCTTAAAAGGATTCTTCTCATATTTTCCGCTCTTTGGCACCTCAAATAAGATTTCCTTATGGAAAAGGTTTCTGGGTACATTGCCCATTTGCTTGATATTACCTTCTGTAGTATCAAAGTGAGCATTTGATGGAATGGTGAAGACTTTACCCGGCCATCTCTTTGCAAATAATGGTTTTAATACATCGAACAAAAGTGCCTCTGCACAACGTCCCTGAGGAACGATAAATGTATTAGGTCTTGATAGCTGGTACTTACCGCCATTGATAAATCCGCCTCATAGTCCACCAGATACACTTCATTCATCATTTTTCAACATCATCCTTGTCTACACCTTCTTTGATGTAGTTGATGAGTCTCTTCTGATTGTCTCCTCTTCCCATACATCTCTAAATGCATCCAAAAGAACATAATATCCTTTGTTTCTTCCGTAAGATTCATCTGCAAGGAACATCGCTGACCACTGTGTGTCTGTCATGGATGTAGTACCCGAATCGGAAAGACAGTCAATGTATAAAAAGACCTGCCGGGAAAAAGCAAACTCATTGTAATGCGTCATTTCCAGAGCTTTTCTTCTCTGCTCCTGGGCTAACTGTAGGAACTTCTCTCACTACGTGTGTCCATGACTTTGGTGCCTCTACACCCTAACATTTTTCTCGTACTCCATTTTAATACCTCCATATAAAAAAATATATTTTGATACCCCTGGTCATCGTAAGAAACGACTGTGGACGGTATACAATCCCTTGAAGCAAGATAGAAATACTGCTTTAGCCAACATGTCGCTATGTGCTTAATAGCCAAATTTTATATATTTAAATATATTATTATAAGCATATTGCTGTGAGAATAATTTATCACCCTTTCAACCACTTGTCAATATTGTTTAATTAAAAAGCTATTTTTAGTGATATTTTTAGTGCATTTATGTGTATTTTTGTACAAATATCGGTTTTTTTGGGACAAAGCTTCAGAAATAACAAAATAGTGATTTGATAAATTTTATGGGATTTTTTTCTTTGCCTTTACACTAGGTTTCTGCATAAATGTATTAAAAAGCCTTTGTTTTCCTATATGTCTTTGCAGCAAATAATATTTGAGAATTTTCTTGAGAATTTTTTCTCATTTCTTTTCCATCTATCTCATACCCCAAATTTGTCATTTTGGTGATTTTGCTTAAAAAGCGATTTTAGGAGCATGAAGTTTTGCTATAATAAATTAGAGCTGTTTTTATAAAATTTTTTTGTGATGAAAGCTATACAAATAGAATCTGGAGCGATTATGAATGAATTGGATATAAAAAAAATATTGATCTTTCTGATTTTTTTAGGTACAGTACTGGGACCTGATTACGAAATTATAGTATATGATCTAAAGCAAATCCTATATATCATTAACGGAAATATCAGCGGCAGAAAAATTGAGATCTGCTCAGTCCAACTATGAAAAGTATTTTACAAAGAGAAGAGTCCGCCAAGGAAACATGGCTATCAAATTATAGAGCGCTTTCCTCCAATGGCAAGATTTTGAGATCCTCTTCTTTTTTTATAAAAAGATGAAAGTTGCAAAGTCGTAGGTGGGCTAAATATAAACTTTGATGATAATCGATACAAAAGAACTATCAAATCTAATTTTTTCTCTATGTCATCCGGATAATTATGTATCCAAAAATATTTCCATAGAAATAAAGGGTAATGATGAGCAAACAATTTTTTCGGAAAAATATTTCAAATACTATAGATGAAATATTGAATAGAATAAACAAGTCCCTTCCTTTTCAGTGATCTAAGTCATTCAGAAAAGCTTGATATTATACGCCAGCTTTATCAAAAGGGCATATTCTCTATGAAGGGCTCTGTTAAAACTGTAGGGAACAGGCTGTGCTGCTCCCCCGCCAGTATGTATCGGTATTTGGAACTTGTAAAAAGGAAAAATAATTTGATATGTTTTTAAGGTACGCAAAAGTATGCTATGATTTGAGAACAATAATTAGAACTACACCCATCAACGGATACCCTTCAAAGTAACACAGGGTTTGGGTACATCAAGAAAGGAGCTTTTAACATGCTGAAGAAACATCAATTCTGGGCAGTCGTAGCAGTTGTTGGAATGGTGATGTGCTTTATCACAGGACACGCTATGGTAGCAGGACATAAGCCAAAAGCGGTGACAGAGTAAAGTAGTATAATCACAAAAAAGGACTGTGAAAATCAAAATGATAAAGAACTTTTCGGCAATATAGGTCTGAAAATGGGGTGTCTGAGCCCGATACTTGCGAAATCCGGTGAAGTGAAGAACTGTAAAAATCAATAAATGAAGCGAATAATGCAGTATAGGTCTATATTAGGGGTAATCTGAGCCCGCCGGTACTTACTGAAAGCGAGCAAAGCGAAGCTTGAAGTTAGTACCGCTGCGAAGGCGAGGTTAGCGGGAGCGTGCCCCGATTATAGACCTATACTGCATTAGAGCGCATCTTTATAATAAATACAGTCCTTCAATACATAGGATTACGCTATCGAGAGCGTGCCCCGTTTCAGGCCTATATTGCTTAGAAAGTTATTTTGATTTTACAGGCCTTTTCCAGTCTTTAATCCTTCTTTTCCTTGTCACCGTATTTTGTCGCAATCTCAAACAGTAAGCTTTTACCCTGAGAAATCTGTAAATCCACACCGGTGTCATTAGGCTTATTCTCAGCGAATTCATAGTCCTTATCCGGCAGGATGGCATTTAACAAAATTCCCACCAAAGAGCCTGTAGCAATGCCGGAGAAGGCAATCTGGATACCGAAGAGCTGAAAATGCAGGGCTCCCTCGGAGGAGTAGTTGATTCCGATGGACAATACCAGAATCATAGCCGCCACGATGATATTTCTACTCTTGGAAAAATCCACCTTGGTTTCCACCACATTTCGAACACCAACCGCGGAAATCATGCCGTATAGCACCAGGGAGATTCCGCCGATAATCGCCTGAGGCATTGCTTCAATCACCGCGGAAAACTTCGGGCAGAAGCTAAGGAGTACCGCAAAGCAGGCAGCCAGACGAATGACTCTGGGGTCATAAACCTTGGTTAAGCTCAGCACACCGGTATTTTCTCCGTAGGTTGTATTGGCAGGAGCACCGAAAAGGGAAGCAAGCGTTGTGGCTAAGCCATCTCCCAAAAGGGTTCTGTGTAAGCCCGGATCCTCCAGATAGTTAATGCCTCACCGTAGAGGAAATGGCGGAGATATCGCCGATATGCTCCATCATTGTTGCAAAGGAAATGGGATAATGGTCAAGCTGCTGCTCAGAAGCAGAGCCGGGATCCAGCTTACCCTCTGTAAATAGGGAGAAAACCGTTCTGTGATAGTCTCATCGGAAAGCCGAAAATCGGCGCTTCATTAATACTGTCACAAGGCACAAAGCCTCAAAAACTGCCGCAAAGCTGTAGGATATCAGAACACCCAGCAGGATGGGAATGATTTTTCACCATTCCTTTTCCGAAAATGTTGCAAAAGATGACTACGCAGATAGCCAGAAGAGCCAGTCCCCAGTTGCTGGAACAGTTTTCCACCGCAGACTTGGAAAGGTTTAACCCTGATGGCAATGATAATTCATCTGTAACCACCGGCGGAAAATATCGCATAACCCGATTGGCTCCAAAGGCCTGAAAGAGAAAGGCCAGCACCAGATACATTAGTCCTGCGCAGGCTACCCCGAAGCAGGCGTAGAGCAGAAGCTCCGGCTCCTTATTGGGTGCTATACTCATATACCCTGCCAGAAAGGCGAAGGAAGAGCCCTAGAAACGCGGGCACCTTATTTTTGAAAGAAAGTGAAACAAAAGTGTGCCCAGTCCCGCAAAAAAGCAGGGTGGTGGAAATGGACAAGCCGGTCAGCAAGGGTACCAACACCGTTGCTCGAACATGGCAAAAAGATGTTGTAATCCTAAGACCACAAACCTTCCTTTTCCCAAGACTCTGGCATCGTAAATAGCTTCTTCTCCGATATTTTTGATTTTCTCCACATTATCCTCCTTTGTAGCTATTCTCAGGGAATCTCAGTCTATTCAATTTTCTTCAGTACATTTACGCCGTTCCCTATCATACTCTCCGACTCTGACTATGTCAAAATTATTTTTCCCCGTACATTCTATAAGAAGACTATTCTTTCCCTACTTATTTTCCTTCTTGCCTCCGGCTAGGTTTTTCAGCCCTTTTTTCGTCTCCTCTTGAAATGTATTGATAGAATAGCCTTAAAATGCGTAGAATTTTTAGAATCTTCAGAAAAGCGTTCCTTTCCCCCTTCTTCCTTCTGTGATAAAATAAATATAAGTCAATAGGAAAATTTTTTATTATAAGATATTTTTGCATTAAACGGAAATAAATTTTATAGGTCGTTTTTCAACAAAAAAATTGAATATTGGTTATATACTGAGAAGATAATGCGTGGAGGATAGACATCATGGAAATTAGACAACTGCATTCTTTTTATAAAAAAATCGTTGAATTACAAAAGCTTTTCCAAGTGCAGAAGCCCTGGGCTACACTCAGGCGGCGGTAACCATTCAGATTCGCCAATTGAGCTGGAGTTCAACACCCGCTTTTTGACCGGGTAGGAAGGCACGTGGAATTAACCCTCCCGGAAGGAAGTTTCTGATGTATGCCAATGAAATCCTTCGAAAAGTGGATGATGTCCATGCGATGTTGGGAAATGCCGTAGTAAAGGATCACAGGTTGCGTGTTGGCACTTTGGAGTCCTTACTCAGCTTTAAACTGCCGAAGGTAGTCAGTTATTTCTATAAGCACTACCCTACCGTGGCTTTTGGAAATTCGCTCCGGAACACCGAAGGAGCTGAACGAGATGCTGGATCATAACCAGATTGATTTGGTACTATTACATCGACCAGAAGGTTTACGGACAGAACTGGGAGAAGACTTTAGAGGAGCCGGAGTCTGTCGTTTTTGTGGCTTCCACAGATGCTAAGCTACCGAAAAAGGAAGAATATCTTTTGGCTGAGCTTTTAAACCAGCCCTTCTTCCTAACGGAGAAGGATTCCAATTACCGATACGCTTTAGAGCAGGAATTGGCTTCCCGGCATTTGGGTATACGCCCCTTCTTTGAAACCAGAAATCCGGATGTAATTATCGAATTAATCAAAGAAAATCAAGCACTTTCCTTCCTCCCCAGATATGCCGTGGAGGAAAGTCTCGAACAACGAGCCTACGGCTTCTGAAGGTGCAGGACTTTGAGATGCAGATGTATCGTCAGCTCTTCTACCATAAGGACAAGTGGATTACGGAGGAAATGAAGAACTTCATCGCTTTGGGTGAATTATCGATGCTATAAAAGAAGAAAAAGAATGAACCGCCCTACAGACTTGTAAATCAAAGATGTAGGGTGGTTTATATTTATGCACATAATCCAGTATCAAAACTAATTTTTGAAAAATATCAGCTCCGGTTAGCTCATATACGTAGGCGAGGTTAGCGGGAGCGTGCCCGAATTTTAACCCTATACTGAAAGGAAGGCTTTCTCTATTTTTCCAGCCCCATTTGTTTTATAGTAAGTGGTACTTTATCAAACCGCCTTTGGTCTTATAGCCCGTATCCCAAAGCGCCTCCAGAGAAACCCATGCCGCCTCCGAGTAGGTGACGGTCTGTACCTGAAAGTCATTTCCTTCTGCCAAGGGGTCATCCCCCTGATAACGGTAACCGATCAGCAAAAACCAGTGCCAGATATAGTCATCCATGTCCGGATTCTGATGATTCAAAATCAAAATGGGGACAGGAAGATTTTTATCGATCTGCTCCACAACACATTCTTTCGCTTTGGCAACATTTTTCCGCCCTGGGAACGATGGTCATCATCAGGTTTTTCTTCCTGATGCTCCTTTAAGAAATTCTGATAGCCCTCCACGTATAATTCCGGTTTATCGATGCCGACCAACGGGGATGCAGGTATTTCTTCATTTCTTCGGTAAAAATAAAGGTACTCGTCCTGATCTAATTTTTCCAAATTTCCGGAATATAAAGATCCATGGTGCAGGGCAAGATAAATCGAACTGTCACAGGCGGTAATGGCGCCACAGCCCCCAGCTGCATCATATGGTCAAAACACCAATCCTGGTTTCCCCCATAGGACTCACCGATATAAATCCAGTTTCTTCTCCATTTTCTCAGGACTTCTCCTTCTTTTTAGATAGATTTCGGGTTTTGCATCAAGCGCATAGCATTGATGATGCAAATGACAGTAACCCCACATCTCCAAATACTGCTGCCCACATATTGGCAAGTCCTACGGCACTTAAGATGAGCACCAGGAACTTTACCGCAAGGGCAAAAACGATATTCTGCATCGCAATCCTCATGGTCTTCTTTCCGATGGCAATGAGAGTGGGAATTCAGCGTAGGTCATCATCCATAATCCCACATCCGCCGCTTCAATGGCAGCGTCCGACCCCATAGCCCCCATGGCAATGCCCACATCCGCCCGGGAAAGCACCGGTGCATCATTGATACCGTCTCCGAGAAAGGCAAGATAACCTCTACGCTTCTCTCCCTCTCCGCTTAAAGAGCTAAGGATTTCCTCCACCTTCTCCACCTTCTGGGCGGGAAGCAGCTCTCCGTAAACGCTGTCAAACAAAGCTCCCAGCCTACCGCCTCCGCTACAGGAGTACTGTCTCCGGTAAGCATAACCACATTTTCAATGCCCTGCTGCTTCATTTTCGAAACTGCTTCCTTACTGCTTTCCTTCACCTCATCCGCAATCAAGATTCTTCCAAGATACTGACCGTCCTTTGCTACCAGGCAAATGGTGGCAGCTGCCTTCTCCTGCTGTGGTACGGAAATGCCTTCTTCCTCTAAAAAGCTTGGTACCTTTTCCACTAAAGATTTTTTGCACCCTTCCACAATGGAAATCAAGCCTGCACCGCTGCGATTTTTCCGTATTTTTCAGGGAAAGGAAGACTGTTGCTTTTCCTTTCCGGAAGAATGTTTCATCGGATCACTTTCTACTACGACATCTTCCGGAGAAGCATTAGCCTTCGAAGAATCTTCCATCCATTTTTTTATAGGCGCTGAGAATGGAAAGCCCGATGGGGTGGGTAGAACCATTTTTCCGCCATAGCGGCAGTACGAAAGAAAGCTCTTCCTTGAAATTCCTCCCAAGGCTCAATCTCCTGCACGGCGAAATTCCCCTTGGTTAGGGTTCCTGTTTTTATCGGACACCACAACCTTTAATTTGGATACCAGCTCCAGATAGTTGGAGCCCTTTACCAGTACACCCTCTCGGGAAGCCGCACCGATTCCTCCGAAGAAGGACAGGGGCACGGAAATCACCAAGGCGCAGGGACAGGACACTACTAAAAAGGTACAGGCACGATATAACCAGGTAAGGGAGGATGGGCTGCAAAAAACTCCGGAGACACCAGGTACTATTTTTGTTCCCAAGAACAGGCTAAGGCTTAGCAGTATAGCCAATGCCAATGCCGAATATACTACGATCGGGGTATAAATCCGGGCAAACTTTGTGATAAAGTTCTCCGCCTTGGATTTCTTCTCGAGGCCTCCTCCACCAGCTCCAAAAATCTTGGAAACAGTGGAATCCTCAAAAAGCCTTCAAAGCCTCTACACGAAGCATGCCCTCTCCATTGATACAGCCGGAAATAATCTTTTCTCCGGGAATACCTCTCTGGGGACGGACTCTCCGGTAAGGGCTGCCCGTATTTACCATGCTTTTCTCCTTGACGGACAATGCCGTCCACCGGCACTCTTTCTCCCGGCTTTACCAAAAGCATATCCCCTACTTCTACCTCATCCGGATCCACGGTATCTACGGTGCCGTCTTCCCTTTCAATGTAGGTAGCTCCGGTACAATATCCATCAGCTCCTTAATGGACTTTCTGCTTTTTTTCCTACCGCATAGCTTTTGGAAAAGCTCTCCCATCTGATAGAAGACCATTACCGCCACAGCTTCCGCAAATTCTCCGGAAAGGAAGGCGCCTAAAAGTGGTACAGATCATCAATAAGGCTTCATCAAAGGACGCCTGTTTTTTTGATTCCCAGAAAACATTCCTTTACCACGGAAAGACCGCTGAGAAAATAAGGAATAAGATAAAGCGGAAGATACCAAAGAGAATGCTCCGGAAGGAAGGAAGAATCCCCGTCTTTTCCACAATCAATAAGATTAAGAATAAGATGACGGAAAGAAGAAGCTTGTTTCTTTCCCGAATAAGTTTCTCTGACATGGTATTTCCCCTTTACTATATTTTTTTCTACTCTATGCTTTGCTCTTCTTTACTATATTTTTTTCTACTCTATACTTTACTCTAAACTATTGCTTTTCCGGTACTTACTCTGATAATCCGCTTCAATACTCTACTCATAGTACTGCAAGCTTTGGACTTTATTCTCCTACACGCCCTTCACGGTGAAGTCCGGCTCAATGGTCTTTCCTATACGGATGGCTTCCTGCAAAATCTCCTCAAAGCGATCATCCTCCGCCTCCAAGGTAAACTTCTGCATCATGAAGTTTAGCTTTACAGACTATACTCCCGGAATCTTTCCGATAGCTTCCTGTATCTTAGCCGCACAATTTGCACAATCAATTTCACATTCAAACTTCTTCTTCATTTTTCTCCTCTTTTTCTATATTGATTTTTTTATTGTTTCCTATAGTAAATAGTTTCTGTTCTTATGATTTCTCATTGATTTCTCATTGATTTCTCATTGATTTCTCATTGATTTCTCATCACTTCTTTTATTCTTCGATATGCTCAATGCCCATGGCAATGATGGTCTTGACATGCTCATCCGCCAAGGAGTAGAGAATGCTTTTTCCCCACTCTTTTTCCGCTAACCAAGCGGGCGGTACGAAGAATCTTTAACTGATGAGAAATGGCGGACTGATTCATTTCCAAGTCCTGACAAATCTCCGTAACATTTTTCTCCTTCAAACAAATCGTAGAGAATCTTGATTCTGGTGGAATCTCAAAGACCTTAAACACTTCCGCTAAATCACATAAGCTATCCTCGGAAATCGTTGCATGACTATCTGCTCTTTGATGTTCCAAGGCAATCACTTGACTCATTCCTCTCCTTTCTGAGATTACGGACTTTTACGAACCTTATGGTAAAAATTTTTGTAAAGTCCCTCTTCTCTTGCATAATGAATGGCAACTGTAAAAACCATTCAAAAAGCAACAATAGATTTCATATGAATATATTATCATATGTAAATCTGTTGTCAAGAATTTTTCTTCCTTCTTTCAAATATATTTAGAATTCGAAAGTCTCTTACTTTTACCTTTAGAGTTTCAGCTCCCTTAGTAGTTGTTTCCGAAACTCCTGATCCAAAGAAGCTTTTTTTAATATCTTCTAACCTGCCCTGTCCCGCAAGAACCCCCATCAATTGAGCAGTTCTGCTTTCTCCTCCTCTCTACCTTCCTCTCTGCCTTCTTCCCGACCTACTGCCAAGAGTTTTTCCAGTGCCATATTCATCGCCGTCCCCCTTTTCTCTCCATGGAAGATTCCTTTAATTCCTTCACTCTTCTTGCCAAAACCGCCGAATGCATTTCTTGCGGATTTTTTTCCTTTGAAAATCCCTTACCAAATCCCCAAAAAGCATTTTTCTTCCGTAATCTCAGTATTTAAGTAAATGATGTGTGAACCATCTAAAAAGTATTCTTCCGAATCTCTAATCCTTCTATCCACATAATAAATCTGTTTCTGCAAATTCAGTATATCTTTTTTCACGATAAATATAACATAGCTTTCCGGTAATTGTGTGAACTTTTTCTCCGGCATCTAAACTATGCATGTCTAATAGACTGGCATGATACCTTGCCCTTTTTGGGACTGGCTCCTTCCAGATCGTTCTGCATTTCAATATTATAGAGTTTTCCATCTTCATCTTCGCATAGACAGTCTAAAAGAAGAGAGCGACCTTGCAAATTCTTTAAGTCCATTTGTAAGTGCTGTTCTTTCACTTTGATTTTTTTCTCCATAAGAACTTTCAAGATATATTCCGTGCATTTTTATATCCTGCAAAACTACCCTCATAAAGATATCATCCATTAAAGTGAACTCTGCAAGAATCGCTCTCTTTTCTTCTCTACTAATTTTATGTCGTTTTCATCTTTCCCAAGCATAGGAACCTCCTAAGTAAAAAGAAGAAGCCTTTCTCAGCCTATTTTACAATGGCTTAGCCTCTTCTCCTATACTCCACATTCGGATAATATCCGTATACGGATATGATATTTATTCCTGCCTTAAGCGCTCTACTCCTTCTCGAATCGCCTCCACGGTAAACTCCAGTTCTTCTTCCTTTAAGTCCTCTTCAAAGCTTAAACGCAGTCCGGAATAGAGCTCCACATGACTTTTTTCCCATAGCCAAAAGTACATGGCTTGGCTCCACGGAACCGCTGGCACAGGCAGAACCGGCACTAGCACAAATCCCCTTTTGATCCAAAAAGCAGCAAGAGACTCTCCGCCTCTATTCCCTCTATGCAAATGTGCACATTGCCGGAAAGTCTTTTTCCTCGGAAGCTTCCAGCGGATTCACCCTGTAATCTTGCATTCCGGGTACCTCTTGCAAAAAGCCGTCTGAAAGAACAGCTTCTGAAGCTCCCGTTTTCTTTTCTCTCTTTCCGACATGCCGGCAAAAAGGCCTCCTCTGCAGCCTTAGCAAAACCTACGATAGCGGGAACATTTTTCCGTACCGGCACGAAAAGCCCCGCTCCTGAGCTCCCCATGAAGGAAGGTCGGAAGACGAACACCCTTTCAGAATCACCAAAAAGTCCAACACCCTTGGGTCATGAAGCTTGTGGGCACTGGCGGAAAGCAGGTCTATTCCCATTTCCGAAAAGGACAATGGAATCTGCCCGAAAGCCTGCACCGCATCCGTATGAAAAGAGCACCCCATGCTTTTTTCGCAATTTCTCCGATAGCCCGCAAATCCTGAATCGTTCCCATTTCATTGTTGGCCGCCATGACGGAAATCAAAACCGTATCCTCTGTAATCGCCTGCTCCAAAGGCTTCCAGGTCCAAAAATCCCTCCCGATCCACCGGAATCCGGCTGACTCTTGCCCCCAGACTTTCCGCAAACTTGCAGCTTTCCAAAACAGCATGATGCTCTATTGCCGAGCAAATAATGTGAGGCTGTCTTTGCTTTTGACCTGCTGCATCGGAGCCGGACGAGCCGCTCTTTTGCTCTGCATCGGAGCCGGATAGACCGCTCTTTTTCCCCATGGCGGAGTAAAAGGCTGAAAAGAATCGCCCAGTTATCACTTTCCGTCCCTCCGGAGTAAAGTAGACTTTCCCTTGGATTAATGTCCCAAAAGACCGGCAATGCTTCTCCTGCTGTCCTCCACCGCTTTTTCGCCTTCTGGGCAAAAAGATAGAGGAGGAGGGATTTCCGTAATCCTCAGAAAAATAGGGAAGCATAGTTTCCCTGACAGTCTTTGATACCGCTGTTGTGGCTGCATGATCCAGATAAATCATTCTTTCTCCTCTTCGTAATAGAAGGCACCGCTCTTTCCCCCCTGCTTTTCCACAAGGTGAATTCCCTCATATGCATCCTTTTGTCAATAGCCTTACACATATCGTAAATCGTTAGCAAGGTCACGGAAACACCGGTGAGAGCCTCCATTTCCACCCCTGTTTTTCCGGCGGTTTTACAAAGACACTCCACCGTAATCCTTCCCTCTTCCTCCGAAACCTGAAAAGAAATCTTTGCGGATTGTAAAGGCAAAATATGGCAAAGGGGAATCAGCTCCGAGCATTTTTTTGCCCCCATGATTCCGGCTACCTGGGCCACGGTGAACACATCTCCCTTTTTGACCTTTCTTCCCAGTACCGCCTCCATGGCTTCTTTACTGAGGAAAATACTTCCTCTGGCCACAGCGGTTCTTTCTGTATCCGCTTTTCCGGAAACATCCACCATTCTGGCATTTCCCTGATCATCAAAATGACTAAACTCTCCCATACTTCTCCCAATCTATTGAATATCTTCGCTTTTTGCAAATTCATACATTTCTTGAATTCGTTTAATCTCAAAATTTGTTGAGTATATATTGCCAAGAACTTCAGAAAATCCGGAATAAGTACTAAAGCCTAATAAATAGATTGATAAAGCCATAGCTATATCTTCGTCTGACTGATTTACTTTAGCGGATATCTTTTTTAATTCTTTGTATACGCTATCATGTGGTACCTTAACTTCATCGCCCCCTTCTGCGATTACTTGCGAAATAATAGAGGGAAGCACCATACAAATTTGGTAGAAGGCATCTTCTTGCCCTGTGACTAAAGCATAGAATTGATCCATACTTACTCTTCGTATTCTTCTATGAGACACCGATCTTCCATCAACAGTAGTAGACCATTTAATATTTTGTGACTTTTTCGCAATAGCTTCCACCAAAAAGCAAGCACAATCATCATCGTTTAAGAGTTGATTTTGCATCTTAATATAAGTTTTTCCGGAAGCGGAGGAATTCATCGTATTATGCTTATTCTTCATTTCCACATAAATTGTCCCTACTTTATCTCCCTCCGGCAAATCAATTCCTGATTCTTTTTTAAACACAACATCCCAGCCGCCTTCTGTTCCATTGTCCGGAACATGACAGCCGGAGATATATTGAAATATTCTCTGATGGAAATATCCAATATCGTTATTATTTGACTTATCTCTTTTGCCTAAAAATTTCATTACCAATAATTTCTTCCCATGATGATTGGTAAACTGTCTTATCAAAAATCATTTTTAACAGGGTCAATGATATTCTTATTAAATCTTACAATATCAAATGACTCTAGTTTTTCTCCATATTTGTCAATAGTTGCCTTAACATGCTTGATTAAATTCTCTTGAGATATAAATTGTAATTTCCAGTCCATTATTTATGCTCCTCAGATAATGCGTTATATATTGATTTTCCAATTTCATAACTAAGATTTACCGGCACTGCATTTCCAACTTGTTTTATATTGTGACATAACACTTCCACAAAATTCCCAGTCATCCGGAAAACTTTGGCACCGCGCATTTTCTCTAACAGTGAATGGTCGAGCCTCCAGTGGATGACATCTCTCTGTTTGTTTTTGAGAGGAGTCGTTAAAAACCGTTAATGATGGTTCATCCATACTCATCCTTCGAAGGATCCCTGTTCTTCCCCCCTCCATATACCAACAGCTTTTCATATACTCTTTAGCAAGATTTTCATCTATATCTCTCCAATATCCACCGGGAGGCACTAATTCAAATAATTCTCTTTTGCTCTCTCCATAGGTTACTCCTATACTGGGAGGCACATCCAACAATATATCTTTTAATAAAGGTTTATACTCATACACTTTTGGGAAACTCATATTTGATTTTTATCTTCCAAGTCTTTTCGTATTCCTATGGTAATCAGTCTTTCTCTCTTTTGAGCCACACCATAATCCCAAGCATTTAAAAACTTTCTTTTGAATAGTATACCCTGCACTTTGAAATATATTAATCATTGTATCATAGGTCTTTCCCTTATCATGGGTGAGCAAGCCTCTAACATTTTCAAATAAAAACATTTTCGGCTGCAATTTTTCTAAGAATACCGCATAGTGATAAAATAATGTTCCTCTTGCATCTTCCAAGCCTAGGCGTTTACCCGCATAGGAAAAAGGCTTGGCAAGGTGCTCCACCAGATAAAAGATCCAATTCTCCTTTTTTTAATACTAAAGTATTGTTCTAAATCCAGTTTAGAAATGTTGGCAATGTCTTCACATATAACTCTCCAATTTGGTCTATTCTTCGATAAAGTATTACATGCATCTTGATTAAATTCTATTAATCCTAAAGACTGGAAAGCCGGCTTTTTCTAATCCAAGAGCCAATCCACCTGCTCCGGCAAATAATTCTATTGCTGTTAACATAAATACCTTTCTACTCTATTTTTCTCATATGACCTCTATCATCAGAGATACCGTAAATTTCTTATTACTCCTCCGTCAAAAGGAGCAGCTTCTCTTCCCGAAGCTGTAAAGCCTTGGGAATCTCCTGCATTTTACCATAGGGACCATCTCTTTGCACCAAAAAGCAAATTTCGCCCCTACCCTTTTCCGGCTGAAAATAAAAGTTTTGCTCAAAGGGAAGCTCCGCTTTGGAAAAGTAGCTTCACCGGCACAGAATGCTCCTCTTCTCCGGAAAAAAGCGGAACAAAATCATGGGCACGATAGCCGATGGCAGAAAGCTTTTCCGGAATCTCTCGCTCCAGCGTAAGCTCCAGCCCCCAGTCTTCTATGAAAATGCTATGCTCTCCCAGCTTTTTCGCCTTTAGCGATATTTTTTTACATCCGGTCAAGATAGCTGCCTGACGATTCTTCGGGCTGTCGGAAAAACTTCCTTGGTCTCTCCCTGCCCGATCACCTTTCCCTCTTGCAGCATAATCACTTCCTCCGCAAAGCGGTAAATCTCATCTCGGGAATGGGAAACCATGATGGCCTGCCCGGAAACTCCTCCAAATGCAGCATCAGCTCTTCCTGCATCTTATCCCGCAAATACAAGTCCAAAGGCGGAAAAAGGGCTCATCCAGAAGAATCATTTTTGGGCTCATTGGCAAAGATGCGAGCTAAGGCAACCCTTTGTTGCTGTCCTCCGGAAAGCTCTGCGGGAAAACGCTTTTTCCAATCCCGAAAGCTCCATTTTTCCGAAGCAAAGCGAAAATCCGCTCCGACCTGCTCTCTTTATTCTCCTCACCCTGCATAGCGATGGCAATATTTTTCCCACACCGTCAAATGAGGGAAAAAAAGGGCATAGGACTGAAAAAGATAGCCGATTCTTCGCTTTTGAGGGTGGCAGATTGATTTTTTTCGAAGAAGAAAAAAAGGCAGGAATCCCCTAGCAGAATCTCCCCCTGCTTAGGTGATACAATCCCGGCAATGCTCTTTAAGCACATACTCTTTTCCCAGAACCCGAAGCCCCCAGAATCCCAATCCGCTTTTTATTAGAAGAAAAATGAATATCCAAAAGAAAGCTATCCAAAGGAAGCTGAAAGGACAGCTTACAAAAAGACGATTGTTCTGCTTTATCCATTACAACTCCTTTTCGCTTCGACTATAAGCTGTAACGCCGTCATGCAAAACAACGAAATCAACAGCACCACCCCTACCCATACTCCTGCGGTCACATAGTCCTGATCCTGCATCACAAGAGCAATCCTTTGAGAAATGGTGGCGGTTTTTCCGGGGATATTCCCCGCCAGCATGGAAGTGGCTCCGTACTCCCCCAAGGCTCTGGCAAAACTTAATACCGCGCCTGATAGAATTCCCGGAGCGGAAAGGGGCAGAATAATCTTCCAGAAAATCTTCGTTTCCGACAGTCCCAGGGTTCTTCCCGCCTGCACCAAATCCTTCGGAATCAGGGCAAAGCTTGCCTTGGCATTCCTATACATTAAGGGTAGGGAAATCACCGTTGCCGCAAGAACACAGCCCAAAAAGGACTGAACCACTTTAATGCCGAAGTGAGAAAACAAAAAAATCCCCAAGGGCTGTCTTTTTGCTGAAAAGCAAAAAGCAAAAAGTAGCCTGCCACCGTAGGGGGCAAGACCATGGGAAGGGTCAGAACGCTGTCTACAATGGATTGCCAGGGCTCCTTCCATTTTCCCACCTTTTGGGCTAAAAAAATCCCCAGAAAGAAGCAAATCACCATGGTGATACAGGCCGTCTTTAGGGATATCCATAAGGGACTCCAGTCCAATGACCGGAGTCCTGCTAATAATTCATTCATCATTATTTTACGTCAGTATCGAAATAATACTTCTGGAAGGTGGTCTTGGCATCGTCGGAAGTGACGAAGGCAATGAAATCCTTTGCTGCATCCTGCTCTTCCTGACTTGCTTCTTCGTTCTTAATCTGCGCAATAGGATAGATGACATTTCCGGTCAAATCGTAAGGAACCTTCTCCAGAATCTGAATCTTATCCTCATGTCCGTAGGTATCGGAATAATAGGTGGTTCCCACTTCGGAGGATCCCTCTACCACTGCCGCCAAAACCTTGGAAACGTTGGACTGCTCGGAAATCTCTACGCCGCCTAAAGCTTCGGATACTTCCTGAGTACTAATCTTGGAGACATCCTCCGTCTCGGGAAGAATTTTTAAAGCAACAAGAGCCTGTCTTGTGTACTTTCCTACAGGAACGGTACCGTCTGCCAAGGCGATGGACTTCGCATCCTTCAAATTCTCTAAACCGGTAACCTTGGTTCCGCTGTCCTTTAAAAGTAATCTACGCAGAGCTGGTTGTTGACTACATTTTTTCTGCTTCCCTCTACAAGGTTTCCTTCTCCCTCCAAAGTATCCATCTGCTTCTGTGCAGCGGAGAAGAAAATGTCGCAGGCATAGCCTTCCTGAATCTGGCTTAAAAGCTTTCCGGAGGAATCCGCGTTAAATACCAGCTTCACCTCGGGATGCTCCTTCTCGTACTGCTGCCCCAGGTCTTCCATCACATTCTTTAAAGAAGCTGCTACGAAAACCTGTACTTCGGTCTTCTCTCCATCCTCTTTTGCAGCCTCGGTAGCATTTTCGGAAGCGCTTTCACTAGCCTTCTCAGAGGCCTTCTCTGTTGTTGCCGCAACGGTAGTTTCAGTCTTCTTTGCTCCTCCACAGGCTGTCATAGCCAATGTTGCTGCAAGGGCTAAAGCAAATAATACTTTTTTCTTCATACTTTTCTCCTTTTTTATGTTTTCTCTCCCCAACCTCTTCGTTCTTCCTCCGGAGGCTTTAGGAAAAGTAGTGAGCTTCATCTATATCCATTCTCAGAGAACTTCAAGAAAGCAACAGGCCTAATCTATACCCACTCTCAGAAAATTTCAGGAAAAGTAGCGTACTTAATCCGTATCCGTTCCCCGAAGGATTCCCAAACCGTGGAATAAATCCGGGAAAAGGTAGTCCAGATTCTCCTTGCAGGCCTTGGGACTGCCGGGAAGATTAATCACCAGAGATTTCTTCCGAATGCCTGCAGTCTGACGACTGAACATAGCCTTCTTGGTGATGGACAGGCTATAAGCGCGTAAAGCTTCCGGAATCCCCGGTACTTCTCTTTCACATACCGCCTTGGTAGCTTCCGGAGTACAGTCCCTTTCGGAAAATCCGGTGCCCCCGGTGGTCAGAATCAAAGAAATCTGTCGCTGATCCGCCAGTCTCTTGATTTCTTTCTCCAATTCCGGTCTTCCATCAGGAAGGAGAAGCTGTTCTTCCACTATCATTCCCTGATTTTTCAAAAACTCTGTAATCACAGGACCGGACTGATCCTCATACACCCCTTGAGAGGCTCTGTCCGACAGGGTAATTACTGCTGCAGTAAAGGGTCTGTCCTTTTTCCCGGGGAAAAATTTCCACCGGATCTCCCACCCGGATCTTTCCTCCCTTTTTTACCACGGAGAAAATGCCTTCTCTTGGCATAATGCAGTCTCCCATACGATGGAAGATGGCGCAGTGGCTGTGGCAGGCCTTTCCGATCTGGCTAAGCTCTAAAACACAGTCCCCCACATGAATTTCACTGCCCACCGGATACTTGGACAGATCAAATCCCTCAATCACCAGATTTTTCTCCGAAAGCCCCTAAAGTCCACCTGAGCTCCCTTTTTTTCGAAAAATCATCTATTTTCTCAAAGGCTAAAAAAGGCTCACTTGTCTATGCCATTTTTCCGGCATGGGCATCCCCCTGAAGTACGAAGTCCTCTACCAGGAGAGCTTCCTCTACCTCTGATTTTTTTCTGTTCCCTTTTGCTCGCTCAAGCAAATGGCTAATACTTTTCCCATAATATCCTCTATTCTATCCACCGATTCTTCCCATTTCCCGCTTTTTCCGTTACCTCGAAAGCTTTTTCAAAAGCAATGGCTTTCCGGCTTTTGCCCAAATACTTTCCTGAATCTTTTTCCAATAAAATTTCATCCCTTTGTTCTTCCGAAAATGCCGGATTTCGCAGACATTCCCGGACATCTATACTGTTTCCGAAGCACAGACAGGGCTTAATCTTTCCTGTAGAGGTCAGACGAATGCGGTTGCAATGGGAGCAAAACTTTCCATGCATGGCAGAGATAAAAGCCTACAGAGCCCTGAAATCCGGGAATTTTATAATACTTTTGCCGGGCCGTTTCCATGGGTGGAAATGTCCTTGGTCATCTCCGGATAAATCCTTTTTAATTTCTCCAGTAAAAAGTCATTGCCGATGCCGTTTTGCTCTTTTCCGTAACCAATAGGCATCATTTCGATAAAACGAAGATCCAAAGGATATTTTTTGCAAAGAGCCAAAAGAGCAAAGATTTCATCCTCATTTACTCCCTTTTGTAAAACGGTGTTCAGCTTCACAGGAATTCCGCAGGCTACTGCCTCCTTGATGCTCTGAAGTACCTTGTCCAGGGCATCAAAACCGGTAATCTCATAAAAACGCTCCGGGATCAAGGTATCTAAACTAACATTGATGCCGTCCAAGCCCATTTCCTGAAATCTTGGCAATGCTTCGGAAAGGAGCAATCCGTTGGTGGTAATCGTTACCTGCTCCACCCCGGGAAGGGCCTTTTAGGAAGCCATAAAATCCACAGCCCCTTTTCGTACCAAGGGCTCTCCTCCGGTAACCTTAAAGCGGGTAATGCCGCAGGCTACTGCGGCCTTTGCCACCTGCAAAAAGCTCCTCATAAGTCAGCAAACGATCCATGGGAAGAGGATTCTCCAGCCCATTGGGCATACAATATTGGCAATGCAAATTACAGCGGTCGTAATGGACATTCGCATATAATTGATTTTTTTCTTTGGAACCTATCCTGCATCTTCTACTCTCCCGACAGTTTGGCACTATTTGTCTTGCCTCTAATAAATCAACTCAATGTCTAGCAGCTACATTCTCTATGAATATCGGCTCTTACAATCGATTCCGATACTCTAATATCTCTCCAAAAGGATCTCCAGGATTCCGCCGCAAACCATTCCCTCTTCCGCGGCGGCGTCATCCGTTAAATCCACGTGATACAGTAAGCCCTCCGGTGCATTTTCCAGAAAAAGCTCTCGGCTTTTCTGAATCACCTCCGCCTCTGCACAGCCCCCTCCTATGGTGCCGGTAATCTCCCCCAGGGGATTGATGGACATCTTCGTGCCTACCGAACGGGGAGCGGAGCCCTTTCTTTCGATAATGGTGGCCAGTACAAGCTTCTCTTCCTTTTCCACCGCATCCAGAATTTCCTCACTGTAGCCGATGGTATTTTTTCCGGCGCTCTTCACCCCTATAATCTCCGCCATAATGGAAAGGGCAATTTCCTCCGGACTTTCCGCCCCGATTTTTAAGCCGATGGGACTATGAAGAGAATCCAGAAGCTCCTGAGAAAATCCCTCTTCCAAAAGATTCTTCTTAATCATAGCCACTCTTCTTCTGGAGCCCATCATACCCATATAGGCCTTGGGCTTTTCCAGAATTCTTCGAAGGCAAATCTGGTCATGCACATGGCCTCTGGTCAGAATCACAAAGTAGCTGTCTCTGTCTCCTTCCAAGCCGTCCAAAGCCTTGGCAAAGTCCTCACAAATCACCCTGTCTGCTCCTGCCTTTTCCGCTTCCTTGGCAAACAGCGGTCTATCCTCAATACAAGTCACGGAAAAATCCCAGCATTTTCCCAAGGCGAATGGTGGCAATGGCTACGTGACCTGCCCCGCAAATCACCAGCTTTTTCTCTGAAGCCAGAGTTTCCGCAAAGAATTTCCCCTCTCCCAAAGAAAAAATCCCCGCCTTACGATTGGCCCAAAAACATTCCTCCCTGTCCTTTTCGGAAGCAAAAAGGGAACTTTCGGGCTGTGGCTTAGGCATTTTCCGGCAGAAAACAAGTGCAGCTCTCCCAAGCTGCCTTCCGCCAAAGAGTGAAACAGCACATTTTCCTCCTGAGAATTCAGCCCGGCAATCTCCCTGATGACTTTCTTTTCTTGCTTTCTCCATCTGCCTAACCTTCTTTCCTGGCAAAAAGTCGTTTCGTGAAACGTCCTATCGCAAACTGTCCTATAGCGAAACCTCTTATAGATCATTCGTTTTATAGCTAAACTGTTTTATAGCTAAACTGTCTTATAGCAAACCGCCCTCTCCCAGGGCGTCAATCTCTTCCTTCTTCACAATGTCCCCTGCCATGATTCGCGGTAATATCAGGTCAAAAACCGTGGTGGGGCAAAACATAATACTGCCGGGAAGTCCCAAAACCGGTACCTTTCCCTTGGCGTAAGCCAGCATAAACATGGAACCGGGCAGTACCGGTGCTCCGTAGCTTACCACCTCTTCCGTGGACAGGCGAATCGCCAATGGGGTACGGTCATCCGGATCTACGGACATTCCCCCCATGCAGATGACCAAGTCCGCTCCCTGTCTTAGGAAGTCCTGTATGGCGCTTTCTCCTGCTCCACATCATCCGGGCAAGTCACATGACCGATAATTTCCACCGGATAGGGAGAAAGCTTTTCCCGTACCACCGGAGTAAAGCTATCCTGAATTCTTTTTGTAAAAGACTTCATTTCCGGTACTGATTAATCCCACCTTCTTCTTTTCAAAGGGAAGAAGCTGTAAAATGCCCCCCTCCGGCGCAATCTTCTTTACTTCCTCCATCTTCTCCCGCTCTATGGAAAGGGGGATAATTCTGGTGCCGGCAAAAGCCTCTCCCTTTTTGATAAAGCTGTGATTCTTCTTGGTAGCTATCATCATTTGCCCGAAGGAATTCAGGGCAAAAAGCTTCTCGATTGAATCTTCAGCATACCGTCGCAATCAGCGATAAACTCGATTTTTCCCTCCTTCACCTCGGAGGGTGCATATTTTCGCTTCGCCCCATTTCATAGAGCATGGCTGCCGCATCATTTTTCATGGAGAGTATCCTCCCCTCTTCCCAGATGTAAATGTGGTCCTTGCCAACAGAAAGAAGCACGGAATATCCTCCTCCCGAATCACATGACCCTTTCGGAAAAACAGGTCCCTTCTTCTCTCCCTTAATAATCTGGGTAATATCCTGGCAGAGGGTTTTCCCCACTGCCTCTGTGGTTTTGAGTTCTCTCATGGGAAACTCCTTTCCGGCTTTTTCATCTCTATCGCATAATACCGCAGGCTATGCAGGCAATACTGGTGAAAAATCAAAACAATCAATAAGGCTCTTGTTTTTTTGGAATCTAAATATTTTTTTAGATTGACAAAAAAATTGTTATTCTCCATATTATACGGTCTCTCTTATAGAAAAGCAAGATTTGTCCACGGGATTCCTCCGGAATTATCCGGCTTTTCCTCCCTGTATTTTTCTTAATTCTCTACGAAAACATCGATTTCTCGCCATTTTTTCCTGCTTACCCTTGTCTTCCCATGGAAAGTCAGGTTTTTCTTCCAATTTCCAATTTATAGTGTTTATCTATAAGTTTAGAGCTTTTTTTACAAGCTCCCCTCATTTTTGATGCTTCTGCACAAAATACTTCGTTATTTTTGTATATTTCAAACAATCCATTCTCTTTGACCTTGCTTTTCCTTTTCTATGGGTTGACAGCATTTTTGAGCAAAAAAAAGAGCTGCAAATAATAGATTTTTTACAGCCCCTAAATCTTATACTCCGCTTGCGGAAAGCAATTCCACAAGGGCTCCTCGTAAGGATTCCGAGGTACAGCGGGAATGCACCGCTCCCAAAATCTCCGCCCTGGTCTTCTTTCCCAAGTCCTTAAAGCATTCAAAAATTCTCGTCTTTTCGTCATAGGAAATCTGGGCATTCTGTAAAAGCGTAAAGGCTCTGTCCTGTAAGAGCTTATTTTCCTGTGCCTCTCTCTTTTCCTGATTGTAGCGATAGCGAAGGCAAATGCTCTCTTTTCCGTCCCAGGCAGGAAGGGAAAGGAGCAATGCATCCTCCTCTTCCAGATAGTCCCCTGCTTCTGCCGGAAGCTCCGAATCCCCGTATGTCAGGCTTAAGCCTTCCAAAGAAGACACGCCCCTTAGGTGCAGAAGGAAGAGTCTCTCCTTGGGAAAAGCATTTTCATTTCCCTCCACCGGGAAAATGTGAAGTACCTCCTCCACAGAGCCGCCCTTGCTTTCATGTCGAAGGGAAAATCTGGTAAAGGCCCAATCCTCTTTCCGGAAATCGGCATATTCATGCTCGTCCTCTGCCAGACAGAAGCTTCCATCAGCACCGGAGAAGATATGAAGCTCCATAAGCTCCGGCGCATCCACAGCATTTCCCTCTTCTCTGCCGTCCAGAGGAAGAATGGTACCTTCTTTAGCAAGAACCGGAATACTTTCCAGGCTACGATACAGCTCCAGTTCTCTTCCTCCCGTAAGCTTCTCGCCGGTAAAGAAGTCGACCCAGCGTCCCTCCGGAAGCCAAGCCTTAACTTTTCCCAGACCGCTGACAGGGTCTTCCTTCTCCGTAATGGGGGCACAAAGCAGTTCTGTTCCGAAGTAATACTCATTTTTATAATCGTACAGTCCATCCCAGGGCTTCTCCTCGTAGTACAGCGGCAAAATCAAAGGACGTCTTTCCACATGGGCCAGATAGTTCATAGTATAAAGATAGGGCACCAGCGCCTTTCTCAGGCGAAGGAAATTCTTGGAAACCGCCTCCGCATCCCGGCTGTATTTCCAAGGCTCCTTTCCATTAAAGGCATTGTTGGTACTGTGCAAACGCATGATGGGAGAAAATACCCCCAGCTGTACCCAACGGGTAAAGAGGGAATCATCCCGCACTCCCCACATATGTCCCCCGATGTCATGACTCCACCAGCCGTAGCCGATATTGCTGGCAGTGGCGGTAAAGTAGGGCTGAAAATCCAGGCTTTCCCAGGAAATCACCGTATCTCCGGAGAAGCCGATGGGATAACGGTGGGAGCCGGGGCCGGCGTAACGGGAAAGAATCAAACCGCGCTTCTCTCCATTTTTTCCCTTATTATCCTCATAATGATAATGATTCAGCATCCAAAGAGGATCCAAGCCCTTCATGCCGGAGTTCTCCCCTGCTGCCAATCAATCCACCAAAAATCCACCCCGTCCTTTTCCATCGGGTGATGCACAAAACGAAAATATCCTTCTCTAAACTTCTCCTCCAAAAGGTCGAAAAGCACCGGCTCTTCTTCCTTTTGATTCACTCCCATAAACTCCGCAAAGGCGGGATAGCAATCCTCAAAGGCCCGGACACCGTCCGCAGGATGAACATTTAAGTACACTCCATGCCTCTGTCCTTTCAAACGCCTTTAGAAAACAGGGGAGGATCGGGGAACAGCTCCCTATTCCAGCTATAGCCGGTCCAGCCGGTACCGTATTTCTCCGGCACCTTGGTGATATGCCAGTCCATATCGATTACCGCCACCTGGAAGGGAATATTTTCCTCTTGAAAACGGTCCATCAGCTCCAGATAGCTTTCCTCGGAATAGACGAAGTAACGGCTCCACCAGTTCCCCAGGGTATAACGGGGAAGGAGAGGAACGTCTCCGCTAAGATGGAAAAAGTCCTTTAATGCCGTCTTATAGTCCGTGCCATAGGCGAAGAAATACAGGTCGATTGCCTCAGAATCCTCTCGAACAAAGAACTTATCCTCTTGATAAAGCATGCTTTTACTGTCATCCAAAACAGAGAACAGCTGCCGGGAAACGATTCCTTCTCCAAGGGGCAGGGCACCGTCTATACCGTCCAAGGTTCTGGCCGTACCCTTTAAGCTCTCAATCTTATCCCCGTAATGCCAAAGGGCGGAGGTGTTTCCCGCATCTCCGCTAACCAAAATCCGAAGATTTTCACTGCTGAAGGCTCCACCCTTGTAAATCAATCGCAGATATTTTGTGCGGAGGATGCCTTCTCCCTGCTTGCCCTCTTCCCAATGGAATTCTGCGGGAGGAAAGCTGCGGTTTACCGCCATCTGGCTCTTCCCATCCACAAAACAACCCTTTTCACTGTATTCCAGACGTAGCAGTCTTTCTGTCAGCACCGTAAAACGAAAGTGCTTTCCCCTGATTTGATTCCCTTCTCTGATTCCTTCCATAGCCATTCCTTCCCTCTTAGGCAAATGTCTTTCTGCCTTCTTTTCTCTATTCCCTGAAGATAGACCTGTCTTTCTGTTTTTCTTTCTCTCAGAAAAATAGACTTCTTTCGTCCTCTAAGAAAAAAATAGCTTCCAAAAATTCCTTCTTCCGGGATTTTTGAAAGCTACTTTTGTATTAAGCTGTTTGCTAAAGCCTTCTCCAATACCTTCTTTCACATTTTCCTTGGCTTCTTCAAACTTCTCTCCGATATGGGACTCATAAACCTTAGCCTCTGCCACAAACATAGCGGGAGTAGCCCAGTAATCATATTGTTCTGCAAGCTCAGGGATGTAAGCCCTCATCAATCTCCTCGAAACTCCACCTTTCCGTAGGCAGGATTCTCCGAAATCAATTCCTCTCTGGCCTTTCTTGCCTGTGCACAGTAAGGACAACCATTTACATAAAAAAAACTTTACTTTAGCCATTGTATTTTCCTCCTAATTATTCTTTTTCATCAGACTAGTCTATTTTCCAAAAGCATTGAGAACTATGCTCTTTATGCAAAAAATCTTTCTATCAGACTATCTCTAATCACCGCTTTCTCCGAAAAAAACAATGCCGTAAGAGCTCGAAAAATGTTTCAAAAGTAAGTCCGGCTCTTAAAAGCTCCTCCAGAGCCTCCTTTAAGAGCTGGTAGGAATAGTGCTGAGCCTTCTCTTCGTAAATGTAGGAGTTGACAATCAGCTCGTCAAAATGCACTCTCTCCTGCACTTCCCGCATTTTTCGCCTGCACCTCTTCCTTGGTGCCGATAAAGGAAAAGGCGCCCATCCGCTCCACGATTCTCTTTTCCTGATGAATCAGCTCCTCGGTAAATGCCACCGGGTCGAAGTGGGGCACTCTTACCGCCTCCACATAGTCCTTCCAAACCTCTTCCATGGACTGCACCGGAGGGAGTAAGCCTTGGGACTGGTTGGTGATGATATTAAAGAATGCCTGCCACTGGGTGGTGGCTAGGACTCCGCCTCCTCCTTGGTATCCGCAAGAATCGCATTTGCCCCTAAAATCACATAGGGCTTTTCCAGCACATCGGAGGGTTTGAAATTCTCCTGATAAATCCGAATGGCGGTCTCCATCATGGTTGGGGCGAAGTGAGCTGCAAAGGAGTAGGGAAGCCCCAGTCTTGCCGCAAGATAGGCACTGTCGGTACTGGAGCCCAAGATATACAGGGGAATGTTCAGCCCTGCTGCCGGGTAGGCATGCACCACCTCCGTGTCCCGGAAATACTCCGAAAGCTCCATCACCTCTCGCTCAAAATCCGACTCTCTGCCCACGCCTCTTCGGATGGCTCTGGCGGTTTCCAAATCCGTTCCCGGAGCACGGCCAAGCCCCAAGTCCACCCTGCCCGGATAGAGGGTTTCCAAGGTGCCGTACTGCTCCGCCACCAGATAGGGGCTATGGTTCGGCAGCATCACTCCTCCGGAACCGATTCTGATTTTTTCCGTATTGCTTAAGGCATACTGGATCAAAAGCTGGGTAGCACTGCTGGCTACGGAATGGGTGTTATGGTGCTCTGCAATCCAGTAACGGGTATATCCCAGCTCCTCCGCCTTCTTCGCCAGATTCACCATCCGTTCCATGGCCTCTTTATAGCTTTCTCCCTGCCTCAGGGGAACCAAATTCAAAATCGATACCTTCATCTTACTCTTCTCCTCCACGAATCAAATCCTCAAAGCTTCCGGACACAAAGGCACATAAGTCCTTTGGAGAGAGACCGATTTGCAGACCTCTCTTACCGGCGGAAACATAGATTCTTTCCAGCTCCTCCCCCTGCTTTTGAAAGTAGGTGGGAAAATGCTTTTTCATGCCGATGGGGCTACAGCCTCCCCGAATATATCCGGTCAAAGGCTGCAAAGATCCTTCATGGGAATCATTTCCGCCTTCTTGTTTTTGAGAGACCTTCGCCGCTTTCTTTAAAGTCCACTTCCTCCAGCACCGGAATCACTGCCACGAAGTAGCCTGTTTTATCCCCCTTTAAGACCAGGGTTTTATAAATAATTTCGGGGAAAGCCTAATACGGAAGCCACATGAGCCCCGGACAAGTCCTCCTCATCCACCGGATACTCCTGCTCTACATAAGGAATTTTTTGCCTTATCCAAAAGACGGCATACATTGGTTTTTATTGTCCTTAGCCATTTTTTTCCCTCCTTTACTGCCTTGCTTCGTGTTATACTAAAAAAAGTATGGAAAATATTTGAAAAATTAGATTTTTAGCCTCAAACATTTTACACCAAAGAACAAAAGAAAGGAAATCATGAAATCTCATTTAAAACATATATTCTATCCTGTCGCCTGTTTTACTTTTTTTCTCTGTTTCTGGTCTTTATCCTCTTCGTCTCAGGCTTTGAGCTGGCCTGCTACGGAAATCCTTTCTTATTATAGACAGGAATTTCAAAAATACCAAGTTCAAGAGGCTTTGCTGGAAAATCGGGAGAGTCCATCCCTTAGCGGATTTGGAAAAGGTTATGGGAGAGACCCTTCGCTACCTTCGAGGGGATCAGGGAGAAATCTCATTATCCCCGTTTCGGTAAATGGCGTGGAGCAGAACTTTTATCAGGAAGATGAAGCCTCTCACATGGCGGATGTACGGGTTTTGTTTACTCTAAGCCTCACCCTTCGCATGATGTTCTTCCTCTCCCTCCTGGCTATCATCTTTCTCCTTGTGATTTTAGAGCACGGAAGAGCTCTTGCCATTCTGGGAAAAAGGCTTCCTCTACTGCATGGCAGGCTTTCTTTGGTGATTCTACTGCTCTTCTTCCTCTACGCCAGCCAGAACTTTTGACCAAGCCTTTACGCAGTTTCATCTGCTCTTTTTTTCTCAAGGGAACTGGAGCTTTGACCCGGCTCTAAGCCGTATGATTAAACATTATGCCGGAAGAATTTCTTTTCAGGATACCGCCTTTTCGGATTCTACGTTTCTTCTTGCTTTTTGCTGCTGCCCTTTCCTGCCCCTGGCATGGTTTTTTTCAAGAAGGTGGCAAGGAATTGGGGGTATCCTTCGAAGCGAGGAACTGTAACCATTGAAGAGATCAAGCTCCGATGGATAATGGGGCATGTAAATCGGGCACGATCTCGCTAAGCTTCGCCTCTGCGAAGCGAGGCACTGTATCTATTGAAGAGACAAGCTCCGATGTAGTATAGGTCATGAAATTTCGGGCACGCTCTCGCTAACTTCGCCTTCGTAGCGGATACTAACTGAAAAACTTCGCTTTGCTCGTTTTTCAGCAAGTACCGACGGGCTCAGATTGCCCCTCTTTACATGACCCTATACTGCATCTGTCGCTTCAATTTTCATTGATTTTCTACAGTTCTTCGCTCCACAGGTTTTCAGCAAGTACCAGCGGGCTCAGATTGCCCCTCTTTATAGCCTATACTGCATCTAGTCGCTCCACTTCATTGATTGCTACAGTTCTTCACTTCGCCGGATTTCGCAAAGTATCGGGCTCAGGCTACCCACCTTCCAGACCTATAGCACGGGGCAAATACATAACATTGATTTATATCCCTTTTATATTTTTCATGATATATGGAATCAGATGATAAGTTTTGATTTATACTGTAAATAAATTTTCTTTATGCTTTCTATGAGGGTAATTATGAGAGAGTGAGAAATTCAAATATACTGGTCGGAAGAAGATAAGCTTTATATCGCAGAAATTCCGGAGCTAAAAGGATTTTTTGCAGACGGAAAGACTAGGTCGGAAGCTATACATAATGCTAAAATAGTTTTAGCAGAGTGGTTGGAAGTAGCAAGGAGGATGGCATCCCTATACCAAAGGTAAAAAAATAAAGTAGTTTTCCGTAAAAGAGAAAAGCGGAGCTAAAGCAGAGTAGGATAAAGGAGTTTTATGCAAAGTAATCAAATTCAAAATAAAAAAGCGGTTCTGGTGGGTGTTGAATTTCCGGAGAACAGGGACTTTGCTCTGGACATGGAAGAGCTTTTCGGTCTTTGTCAGGCCTTGTCCATTGAATGCTGCACCAGCATCAGCCAAAGCCTAGCCAGAGAGGACAGTGCTACCTTTATCGGATCCGGAAAGGTGGAGGAAGTAAGAGCCGCCGTGCTCTTCCATGAGGCGGATCTGGTCATTTTCCAAAATGCCCTCTCCCCCTCCCAGCTCCATAACCTGTCCAAGGCTCTCTCTGTGGAGGTTTTGGACAGAACTCAGGTGATTTTACAAATCTTTGCGGAGCAGGGCAGAAGCAAGGAAGCGAAGATGCAGGTGCAGTATGCCACCCTCCAATATATGCTGCCCAGACTTGTGGGACTTCGGGAAAATCTCTCTCGCCAGGGCGGAAGCGGCGGTGCCGGTCTTTCCAACCGTGGTGCGGGAGAAAAGAAGATTGAGCTGGACAAGCGAAAGATTCAGGAGGAAATGGCTTTTCTCGAAGAGAATGTAAGAAGCAGGAGGAAGTGCGCCGGGTAAAACGACAGAAAAGAGAGAAGTCCAATATTCCAAGAATTGCTCTGGTGGGCTATACCAATGCGGGAAAAGTCCAGTCTTATGAATGCCATTTTGGATTGGAGCAAGGAAGGTCAGAAGGAAAAGGTGGAAGAAAAAGGATATGCTTTTTGCCACTCTGGATACCACCATTCGCCATGTGAAGGGAGAACGGGAGAAGAATTTCTTTTTGCCGATACGGTAGGCTTTATTCGAGACCTGCCTCCCAAGCTTTTGGATGCCTTCCACAGCACTCTGGAAGAGGCCATTGAAGCGGATTTGATTTTACAGGTGGTAGACTACTCCGATCCCAATTATCAAAAGCACATGGACAGTACTCTGGCTACTCTAAAGAAGCTGGAAGCAAGCCATATCCCCATGCTCTATGTGATGAACAAATGCGACAAGGTTCTTCCCCTGTCGGAGCTTCCCAAGAAGAGGGAGAAAAAGCTCTATATCTCCGTTAAAGAAGGGATAGGAATTTCCGAGCTTATGGAAGCGGTAAGCGAAAAAGCCTCCGCCAATCTCCGCCCCCTGTCCATCCTGCTTCCCTACAGCGAAGCGGCCTGGGAAAACAGCATCCGAAAGAAGGGAAAATTCTCTCCCTATCCTACGAGGAGGAGGAATACAAATGGAACTCCGCCTACCGGAGGCCTTGTACGCATAAAAACTCCAACGCTTTAGTATCCTTCATATGGATAACAGGAAAACACTTTCAAACACACATGGATGGGGTATCGGTAATAAATAAGTATTTTTCTAGTGTAAACAGATTTACGCATTATAGGGTCAATAGATGGGAGCATTCCCTGAACCCCAATGTAAACAATATAGTGAAGAGTAATTTTATACCAATAAGATGAAACGATGCTGCTAATAGGTCTGATGAGCAATCTGAGCCCGATACTTGCGAAAACCTGAGAGAGAAGGACTGTAACAATCAATGAATTGAAGCGACAAATGCAGTATAGGCATGAAAGAGGGCAATCTGAGCCCGCCGGTACTTGCGAAAAACAAGGGTACCGAAGTTTTTCGCTTAGTATCCGTTGCGAAGGCGAAGTTAGCGAGAGCGTGCCCGATTTCATGCCTATACTGCATTGGAGCGACCCTCATCAATGAAACACAGTCCTTCCCTTCGCAGGGGACGAGTTAGCGGGAGCGTGCCCCAAATACAGACCTATTATACATCGGAGCTTGTCTCTTCAATGGTTACAGTTCCTCTATCCATATCGCAGGATCCGCAAAACCATTCTCCCCTTTTTGGTGTTTTTCTCAAGGCCAAGGTAATGGAACTTCCCCAGTCCTCTTACGGAAATCTTTTCTCCTCCCTTTAGACTGCTGCTGCCCTTCGCCGCCAAACCGTCCTTATACACCAGTTCTTTGGCAAAGTATTCCTGTGCCTTTCCTCTGGAAAGGTGGAATACCGCGGAAACGATACCGTCCAGTCGTTCGGAGGCGGCAAAAATCTGCTCCTCTATTCTTTCCTGCTTAGGGACAAGGGCTTCCTCACACTCTTTGATTTCCACAGCTGGTATGCCGAATCTGCTGCAAATTCTCCAAGAGATAGTCCTTCATTTTTCCGAAGCAGATACACATAGCTTTTTCTCATCCCGAAAGAAGATGTCTCCCAGCATTTCCCGTTCTATCCCAAGACTCATAATGGCTCCCAGCACGTCTCTATGGGACAATTCTTCGGAAAATTTTTTCTGCTTTCCCTGAATTTCCAAAAGCACTACAGGATTGTCTTCCAAGAGAATCTCCCTGCACTCTTCCTCCTCCATAAAACTTGGGTAAAAGAAAAAGGCCTGTCGTTCCGCCTCTTCTCCTCCCAGAAGCAGAAACTTAGCCCCTCTTTCTCTTTTGATTTTCTCTCTAAAAAGTCCCCTTTCTCTTTCCGATAAAAAGGGACTGTTTCGCACTATACCGCGCTCTTCTGTTTTTCGCCAAATATCTTCCACGTGGGCAAGAATATCTTCTCTGTCTTTCATGGTCTTTTATTGTCTCGCTTACTATTTCCTATATCTATCTTTCAAACAATCATACTTAGGAATTAGAGCTTTGCTCCAAAAACTCCACTTCTCCCTGCATCCACACATTGCCCTTAAAACGGCGGCCAATGGCGGGGACTCCCAAAAGATCTTTTTCATTGATGCAAACGCGAAATACCGCGTCCATACATCTTACTTTTTAAATCCAGGATATTTTTCATGGGTATAGACGTTGCTCTTTACCCGAATATTCACAATCTCTCCCAAAATGGAATACTGGTCGCACTCCACCCCGGTAGGCATAAAGGTGGACTCCACCAAACTGTACAGGTCTTCCTTTTCGATTCTCTGATTCACCTCGGACATCAGATTCATATCGGTCTCCGTCAGGGTTTCCAAAGCATCCTGGTCTCCTGCCTTTGCCGCCTCGAAAAGCTTCATCTGCTCCACAAAGTGCTGTCGCTTTACCCACTCATCCTCCGCCTTCTTCTCTATAGGAAGAAGAATCTTTCCTTCCACGGAAAGTCCGGTCAGATAGACCTGCTTGGGCACCGCCTTAATCTGCATCCGTTTCAGCTGATGGGCTTCCAGAGAATTGCAAAGATAATAAATCAGGGTAATCCCTGAGGTAAAATCCTCCATCACGCCGGCATAGGTTTCCTTTTCCGCGTGGCGCTCAATGCTTCCCTCCACCGTTTCCACTCCTTCGTAGGAACGCATGTAAGGAAATAATAGTCCCTGTGAAAAATCCCCTCTGCATCTCTGTGACCAACCACAGTAATGCCCATAGAGGGAGCTACCGGAAGCTGATACTGCTCCACCACCTGTCCATTTCCATAGGAGACAAAGCTGCTGCGATATTTTTCATGTACTGCCCTTTGTAAATAAAACTCTGCATCCTTGTCTTCCTGCAATGCAGAAAACCCAATGGATCGTAGAAACTTATGCATTAGCCTTCCTCTTTCCTGACCTCTCTGAAACCATCTCCATATCTTACAACAAAGGCTACTGTCTTGCAAGAGCTACCGGGGAAGGTCTAAAACCATACCGCATGTCCGAATCAAAGCCGAATGCCCGTATCCTCCCTAAATGCTCTTGAAAACAGACGAGAATAAAAAAAGCCATGCGGTACAGGTCGGAAAGCGGGGATGATACCTTCCCCTTTTCCATCCTATGCCACATGAAAGCTCATTTTACTGCTATTTTAATGCTTTTTGAAAAACGCCATTTTCTAAAGCTTCCCTATACTCTCTATGCGGAAGCGCTGGAACCGCCCGGGTTGCCCTTCTGAGTAGACTCAAAAAGGCTATGGGTTGCCTTATAAATCTTTCTGGCAATGTAAGGGTTGTTCATGGTGTAAAGGTGCACACCGTCCACGCCGTGAGTCACCAGATCCACGATCTGATCCACCGCATAGGCAATGCCCGCATCTCTCATGGCAATGGGGTTATCCTCATACTTGTCCAAAATATTCTGAAACTTCTTCGGAACCTTTACCCCGCAAAGACTGGCCATCTTTAAGACCTGACGCTTGTTGATGACCGGCATAATCCCCGCTTCAATGGGAACATCAATTCCGGCCAAAGCGCAACGCTCCTGGAAAAATGTAGAACTGCTTATTTTCAAAGAAAAGCTGGGAAATCAGGTGCTCCGCTCCCGCATCCACCTTGTTCTTTAAGTAACGAATGTCCTCTACTCTATCCGCGCTCTCGATATGTCCCTCCGGATAGCAGGCTGCGGAAATATGGAAGTTTCCGTGCTCCTTCAAAAAGGCAATCAGGTCGGAAGCGTAACGGAAATCTCCTCTATTCTCCTCTCCCTCAGGAATATCTCCTCTGAGAGCCAGGATATTCTTGATTCCGGCAGTCTTCAACTCTTCAATCTTTTCTAATACATCCTGCTTTGTTAAATTTATACAAGGAAAATGAACCACGCTGGGCACTTCGCAGACCTTCTTAATGTGCTCTGCAATAGGGATGGTGCTTTGGTTATTCTTTCCGCCCCCTGCCCCGTATGTCACCGAAATGAAATCCGGTTTTAAATCCCGAAGCTCATCCAAGGTGTCATATATGGTTTCAACCGGTGAGTTCCTCCGAGGTGGAAACACCTCGAAGGAAAACACTGTTTTTTCTTGAAATAAATCAACAATACTCATTTCTCAATTCCTTTTGCCGCCTGGACAAGATTTGCTAAACTTGCCAAGGTCTCCTCGCTTGCTCTAGTCTTCAATCCGCAGTCCGGATTTACCCACAGTTTCTCTTTTTCAATCTTCTTCAGCATCTTTGCCAATGCTTCTCTAATTTCCTGAACGGATGGCACTCTGGGGGAGTGAATATCATAAACTCCGGGTCCTACCTCTGTACGGAAATGGTTCTCTCTTAAGGAGTCCAAAATCTGTAAATCGGAACGGGAAGCCTCGAAGGAAATAACGTCCGCATCCATGTTGTCAATCGCTTTAATAATATCGGTAAACTCACTGTAGCACATATGGGTGTGAATCTGAGTGCCTGCCTGACATCCGCTGTGTACCAAACGGAAGGCGGGAATAGCCCAATCCAGATACTCACTGTACCAGTCAGACTTACGAAGAGGTAACTTCTCTCTTAAAGCCGCTTCGTCTACCTGAATGATCTTGATACCATTCTTCTCTAAATCCAATACCTCATCACGGATGGCCAAGGCAATCTGCTTTGTGCTCTCCGCAATGCTGATATCCTCTCTTGGGAAGGACCAGTTTAAGATGGTTACAGGTCCTGTCAGCATTCCCTTCATGGGACGCTTGGTTAAGCTCTGTGCATAGGTGGACCATTCCACAGTCATAGAGGAAAGTCTGCGTACATCACCCCAGATGATTGGCGGCTTTACGCAACGAGTTCCATAGGACTGTACCCAAGCCTTCTCGGTAAATAAGAATCCGCTTAAGAGCTCTCCGAAGTACTCCACCATGTCGTTTCTTTCAAACTCACCGTGCACCAGTACATCCAGATCCAAATCTTCCTGAATCTTTACCCACTCTGCAATCTTCTTCTGGTTAAATGCAATGTACTCTTCCTTGGTCTTCTCCCCCTTCTTAAAGGCAGTTCTGTTGGCACGAACATCCGCACTCTGTGGGAAGGAACCAATGGTTGTGGTGGGGAAGAGGGGAAGCTTAAACTCTTCCTTCTGAAGCTTTTCTCTCTCTTCAAATACAGGAAGTCTGGTGTAGTCCGCATCGGTAATAGCTGCACAACGATCCTTTACCGACTTGTCTTCACTGTTCGGTCTTGCTGTTGCAAAGAGCGCCTTATTCGCCTCTAAAACCTCCGGCTTAGCCTTACCGCTAAGAAGCTCCTTTAAATCCAAAAGCTCTTCCAGCTTCTCGATAGCAAAGCTGAAATGACTCTTTACTTCCTCGGAAAGCTTATTCTCTCCTACTAAGGTGTAAGGAACATGCAGTAAGGAGCAAGAAGTACTCAGTACTACGGAAATGCCCTTAGCCTCTAAATCCTTTACCTCCTGCACGGTCTTCTCGTAATGGTTTCTCCAGATATTCTTTCCGTTTACCAAACCGGCAAAAAGAAGCTTATCCTTGGGGAAGCCCTTGGCTACAAGTGCCCTGGTCTCCTTACCCTCTAAGAAGTCAAGACCTACACCGTCAAAGGGAAGTGCCAAAATGCTTTCATAGGCATCTCTTACATCGCCAAAATATGTCTGTAATATAACCCTGGTGCTGCCCTTTACAGAAAGAATTCCCTGATATAATGCGGTAAAGAGCTCCAAGTCTTCCTTCTCTAAGTCTCTTACCAGATAAGCCTCATCAAAGGCAATCCACTTGGCACCAAGAGAAACGAATCTCTCCACATAAGCCTTATAAGCGGAAACTGCCTGCTCCAGGAAATCCTTCTCGGTCTTCTTCTCTGTATAACGAAGCAGCTTTAATAAGGTAAATGGTCCGATGACTACAGGCTTGGTCTCAACCCCTAAAGCCTTTGCCTCCTCATACTCCTGGAAGGGCTTGTCTCCTACAAGGGAGATCACATCCTTATCGGAGATTTCCGCTACCATGTAGTGGTAGTTGGTATTGAACCACTTCTTCATTGCCAAAGCCTTCACGTCTCCGGCCTCTCCCTTATAGCCTCTTGCCATCGCAAAGTACTGCTCCAAGGGACTTAAGGACAATTCTCTGTAACGATCCGGAATGATGTTAAAAAGCACTGCTGTATCTAAAAAGTTATCGTAAAAAGAGAAATCATTGGAAGGGATGAAATCCACTTCCTCCTGCTGCATCTTTAACCACTGCTTCTTTCGAATATCCTTTGCAAGCTCCTGCAGCTCCTGCTCGGAAACCAATCCCTTAAAAAACTTCTCTGTTGTAAACTTTAGTTCTCTTAATGCTCCCACTCTTGGGAAACCGATTACTGATGTTTGCATGCTTTTTTCTCCTTACTTTTTATTTTCCTTTACAAAAATGCTTTTCTTGTCATTCCTTAGACTCCCCCTAATGAGAGTCCTTTGAAGTGGATATAGTATAGCGTAAAATGATTTCTTTAGGCAAATATAAAAAAACAGGACTTGGCTATAGTTTCTATCTATAGCCAGTCCTTCACCCTAAATAGGTTCTCTCGCCCTTACTTCTATCTTATACCAAGCCCTGTGCCAGCATAGCCTCAGCTACCTTCTCAAAGCCGGCTACATTGGCTCCAACCTCAAAGTTACCTTCATGGCCGTAGCGCTTTGCCGCCTCGGATACGCTCTTGAAAATGTTTTGCATAATTCCCTTAAGCTTCTCATCCACTTCTTCAAAAGCTCCAGGAAAGTCTCTGAGAGTTCTGGCTCATCTCCAATGCGGAAACAGCAACACCGCCGGCATTGGCTGCCTTACCGGGCATATAAAGGAAGTGATTCTCCAGGAATACATCCACAGCCTGCTCATCGGAAGGCATATTTGCTCCCTCTGCTACGCAGAAGCAACCGTTCTTGATTAAGGTCTTCGCCTCTTCTCCATTTAACTCGTTCTGGGTTGCGCAGGGTAATGCCACATCGCACTTTACACCCCAGGGACGCTCTCCTGCATGGTAGGTCGCTCCCGCAACACGGTCAGCATACTCGGAAATTCTGCCTCTCTTCACCTGCTTAATGTCGAAAAGCACATCCAGCTTGATGCCTTCCGGATCATACACATATCCGCCGGAATCGGAGCAGGTTACCACCTTACCCCCAAGGCTCTGTGCCTTCTGGATGGCATACTGAGCAACATTACCGGAACCGGAAACCACAATGGTCTTTCCCTTGATTTCCTTTCCTACGGACTTTAACATCTCATCCACAATGTAGACCAGACCGTATCCTGTAGCCTCCGGACGAGCCAGAGAGCCTCCGAAGGTTCTTCCCTTTCCGGTAAGTACACCCTCGTACAAGTTGGTGATTCTCTTGTACTGTCCGTACATATAAGCCACTTCTCTTCCGCCTACACCGATATCACCGGCAGGAACGTCTTCGTTGGCTCCGATGTACTTATACAGCTCTGTGATAAAAGCTTTGGCAGAAGCGCATAACCTCCGCATCGGACTTGCCCTTAGGATCAAAGTCAGCACCACCCTTACCGCCACCGATGGGAAGACCGGTCAGGGAGTTCTTTAAAATCTGCTCAAAGCCCAGGAACTTCAGGATAGACTGATTTACGCTTGGGTGAAAACGGAGTCCTCCCTTGTAAGGTCCGATAGCAGAGTTAAACTGCACACGATAACCGATATTGATATGGTGCTTTCCCTGGTCATCTGTCCAAGGCACTCTAAAACTAATAATTCTTTCCGGCTCTACAAAACGCTCCAGTAACGCATTTTTTTCCGGTAAAAGCTCCTCATTGGCTGCCACAATAGGCTCCAGAGACTCTAAAAATTCTCTTCGCTGCCTCTAAAAAAATTCTGCCTCATTGGAATGCTTCTTCTCCAGTGCCTGATAAACCTCACTTACATAGGACATAAACTTGCCTCCATTCTTTTCCTCATTTACCGCTAAACTATAGCACTAAATCATTTTTCAACTACAATAGGAAATATCTTGTATTCCGAAAAAGAATACTGAAACTATTTTTACTCTTCTTTTTTCTTTATCTTCTTGCGACCTTTTTGTCAGTTCTAATAGCATCCAGTTAACTAACACTCCTTTTCAACAAACAGTCCTTTCCATTTTTAGAAATTGTTCCTTCTGCAAAAAAATACGATAAAATAATCTTTCCGACCAAAATATCAGGAAGATTTAAATGCTCTACGCAGAAGAAAACGAAAAGCAAATTTTTATTGCATTTGACAGATATGAAAATTATGGAAATGCAATCAAAGAATTACTTCAAGCAAATTGTGTATTAAAGCTCAGTGGTAGAGAGCAAGCACTATTCGGTAGACAATGGGCTCTAAGAGATGATAGCAGAACGGATATCTCTTGATTATTCATTCATAAGGAGGAAAAGCAATGTTAACTGAAGCTGAGCGAGAAAAAGTTTTTTTATACCAGAGGCTTTCGAAACTTTTTGTTTTCGAGCAGATAAAGCTAACCCTCATATTCTATCTCTTCAATTGCGCAGAGTGCTTTACTACTGCATTCTTGACTGCATTCTTGGTCTTCTCGCATTCTCTATAGGCTTATTTAAAATAGATTGGTATGTTAAAAATTTTTTTCTATTTACGTGTCTTCTTAGTGTTATAATAAATTATTTCTGGGGTGTTTGGTTAGGAATGATTATGTACAAACATTCTGTATTGTTTCAGTTGATGGAGACAAAGAAGCAACAAGAAAAGATGCAGAAATATCTTTCTGAATCTTGTGAGGAATTCCTACAAGCAATCATTGATGGAAATATATTGGTCAAAGATTTAGGAGACGGGGTTGTTTTATACCGAAATAAAAATATATATACATTCTTTTACAAGGGGTACTTTTATGACATGAAACTCTATGAGAAGTTTAGAAACGTATTTTTAGACCCCGAAAGTGCAATTCAGCAACTTAAGCTTAACAGTATCCCTAAAGAATAAGAATGAATAGAAAGACTACCTTTTCCCATCTGTAAGATAGGAAAAGATAGCCTTTCTTTTTATCACTTGTTGACGGTTGCCACAGAGTTACCCTTAAAAGGATGGGACGAATAAGCTATTTGATGTGACTTCCGATACTTTATCAAAAAATGCCACTATCTTAGTAGCAATAGCTCCTCCACCAACTGCCACTCCATAGAGTACTACAGCAAATATCATTACACCGGCTGTTATCCTTCTCGCATTCTCAACAACCACAGGATCAAATGCCCAATCTTCGCCTCGTGCACGGATAGGTGCCGCAGCAATATCCATCTTTCTCTGTGCCTTTTGTAAGGCAGGGGCAAGACGTGAATGGTCAGCATTAACCCAGAAAGCGTTTTGTCCAAGTACCTTTTTATATTTATGGACGCTTTTTCTACAAGGGCATTTTAACTTTTAGACAAAGAAAAAAATAGTAAACTTTTTTTGATTTACTGTTCATGTGTTAGTTTTTTATTAAATTGTTAGTTTATCAAGCTGAAAATATCCTACTTGCAATACTCTTTTTATTTTTATGAGCATGTTCAGTCAAAAGATTCTTTGAATAAATTTTTTTCATTTCTTGAATTTCTTACTTCTTTCCAAAGAATGGAAGCTACTTTTAATTTATTTGAATAGTTGCAACTATTTTCATCTGCACAAAAAAATCCTTTAAAAATTGATTCCATTGACAAAGCGAATTATCATACTTGGCATAATCTGATTTTTCCATAATAAACTTTCAGCATATCTTGAATTGTAAAACTCAAATCATTTTCTCTTTTTTTATTTTTCTCCAAGCAGTAGCCATATCAGCAGTAAATTTAAATGGTGAAACATCTGTTAAAATTGAAAAATATTCTCTAAATTGTGCGTTAAAGGAAAAACCACATTCAAGTAATGGCGTATCTAAGGTAATAGTTTCTATTTGTTTCTTTTCATTTTTTTATTGATGATTTTTTTAATCAAATTGCCCTTAAAGTACTGCTCAATAATATCATTGAGTTCCTGTTTTGTACCTCTATATTCCAATCCTAATGACTTGCATATCTGTGAAAGTTCTTCACGATACCAATAGTATTTTTTTAAACTCATCAAACGATATAATTTTTATCAAACTCAGGTCTACTTCCTATCATTATTCTATCTCCTCAAAACCAATTTACCTAATTTGTTTTCCTACCCAAGTTCCTTTGATATTTTGGTTTTCTATTTCAAATGACCAACATTGATTTTTGAATACATTCTGTAACTTCAAAATATGTTTCAATTCCATCTTTAGAAATTTCCACAAATTTATTTTTCATCTATAATTCTTATATTCCTGAAATCACTTCTCCAAAACAAAATCGTTTAAGTCAGTTATCTTATTCCATATCTTTTCTATTGGGCATAATAGTATGACCTTAATGTTAGCAATAGCCATGGTGACCTCCCATAAAATTGACAATAAATATTACCGCTATATAATTATGAATAGTAAAAAGAAAGGAGAAAAAAATGGATTTAATATTTACTTATTATCTATTGCCAACACTCTTTATACTTCATGATTTCGAAGAAATAATTTTTTGTTCCATTATGGAAAAATAGTAAGAAATACAAGAAACAAAATCAAAAGTATACTTTTTCGGTAAAGTAAGTAATGGCTCTGCCTTTTTCTGTAGGAGTATTGGAAGAATTTGTAATTTTACTAATTATATCACTCATCTGTAAAAATAACTGACAATAATGAACTGTATTTTTGGATTCTGTGTTGCTTATACTTTTTCATTTGTTTATTCACATAAAAATGTGTATTCAATTCAAAGGATATGTTCCAGGTATATATACAGCAGTTATACAAATTCCTCTGATGCTAATGATAATCCACCATTACTGGGAAAAATAATATGAGTTTAATAGGTTATACACTTATCGCAATGATTTTTAGTCTATGCTAATCTTCATTTTCTGCATAAAATAATGCC
>BNJU01005344.1_pt1 | contig 72585 bp, 92 predicted proteins | sample 8539281 | NCBI WGS metagenome assembly BNJU01 (sample SAMD00202456, study PRJDB9452) | human saliva metagenome | isolation source: human saliva | place: Japan
GGATGGAACCAAAGTACTGATTTGCGATCCAAAGCCCGGCAGAACTGCATTCAACTACCTCTGCTCTACTCAGATATGAGGGGGATCGAGTTGTGCTGATCCTCGCCTGATGGTACTGAAGCTCGCATCATACAACAAAATCGCCATGGATGAAGCAGGCGCAAAATGGATGGAGACTGCGTCTTTCTGAGGCTGCGCTTCCCGGAGCTCGATGCACTGAGAGGCAGAGCAGAGAGGAGAGTTTCTTCAATGAAGAGGGATTATGGGCACCGAAGGAGCTACATATCTCCTCGATGAGCAGAAGCTGGAACCGCGGTTGTCGATATCGTCATCTGCGGCCTAGAGGAGATTCGACATCGTACGCATGCGGATAATGATCCAAGAGCAGCACTCGATCAGGTTAAACAGCGCTGATGCGTGAATGCCAGGCAGCGTGCTGGACTGGAAGGAGATGAAAGGAGGTCTGAGATACATGCCAGGCTGATGGTGTAATCAACCAGGTATTGTACCGATCATATCGCTGCCGGTAAACGGCATGCTTACATGGTAATCTGCTTCGACTGACGCCGCCAATTGCAGCAGTGACGTTCAGAATGCGGGGAGTGTGAGGTGATATACCCAAAGATCGAATTACCAGATTTATCATTTATCTGATTTCGACCGATTGGCTTCGGTGGTAGATCCCCCTACACATGCCTTCGCCATTATCGTTACCCGCCCATTGTCAGCTGCAATCTGCACACACAGAGCGCATAGAACCACGCCGCAACAGCTTATATGCAAAAGCGGTATAGAGAGATTGGTGAATTTGACATCCCAAAAAGAGTAAGAATTCTATATGATTGACGATGCGCAGTTCATCAGTGCGAAAATAAATCATGTCCATGCTGGTAACGTTCAACACTGGTAGCGGCAGCGAGCAAACTGTACCGCTGACAGCACAGCACCACATATACCGAACGCCCGCATCATTCGCCACTCTGGTTTGCGATACCGTGAGCTTCGAGCACCTCACCAGCACAGGGATATACGGCAGCCATGCGAAACCAGAGACAGCTGAAGCAGAGGAAAGTGGATAACGCAGAGGTCCTGATCGGCGTCAATCATCCGCCGCTGCCCGGTGACAAGCATTGTGAGCCGACTGAAAACCAACCATCGCCATGCCGCCGGCAGAATTGGCGTTACGGTAGCTGCGGCGAAACAGTGGTATTGCGATTACGGTTAGCGTGAGCCTTCGCACAGTTCGACTGGTCATAGTGAAATATCACAGAGTGATAAGCGCGGTGTTGCAGGCGCCGTGCAAGGAAGTTTCGGTATCACAACTGAAAAAGACAGTCGAACTGGCATGTTCAATGGGTGCCTTCAATTTTGGAAGGCGCATTGGATGCAGCTCATCGGAAGAGGAAGATGGCAGCCTGCGCCTCTGGGACCCTAAACGTTATGTCACCCGATGTTATGGCGTCGGATATCATTCCCCAGTTCATACCACGCCGAGACTAAAGGGCCGAGAAGAACACAGAGAATGAGCATTTCAGAGAGGGCAAATGTTAATTGATGATTGAAAAAGCGATCCGCCACTGCTGCAACACCACAACGACGCACCAAAATCACGGATCAGAGTCGATAGTTGAGAGAATGGATGGGAGGACTATCAGAGACATCGGCGAGTATGGAACCGGTTCGCAGAAACGTGTCGCGCGCATCAAGGTGCCGCCAGGTACGCTGATAGTGTATTTGATTTACGCCCATCCATCTGCGCGAATCTGATATAAACGATTTGCATGCGCCATCGAGGATGACGCGGTAGAAGGACTGGCATCTCACGATGCAGGTATGTCGGAGTGGACAAGAAGGACGGTGAGGTGCAGCCGGGCCCTTTGAGAATATTCGCAAGACTGAGCATCCGACGCTTGTAATTGCTAAAGATGCAGATGTGGATTTCATAGAGCATGAATTTATCAAGGTCAAGGGTAAGGTTGCGGGCAAGGTGAAGGGTAAAAGGACTGAAACGCGGCAGTAACGTGACCGCCAGCAAATTCAGCTGAAAAGATTTCTAAGATCAGTCAACTGATGCTTCTCGGCTGAAGACACCGTGAGAGCCGATTCGATGATCAGCAGCGACGTAACTGCAACCATAAAGAAAAATAGATTTTACAAAGGAGTCCACGAGGGTATATCTGTCAATCAAGAGCAGAACTGACAAGCGGGTTGAGGTATATCCCGATCAGAGCCTGATAGAACAGGATAGCAAAGACTACTGAGCAGATATGGGCAACTACTTATGAGGATGTCCAGCTAGCAACACCGTAAAAGCCGGAGAGACGATCACCGGAGTGGTGGTATCGAGAGAATTGATCCAACCTGCCGCTACCTGCGTTTGAAGGTGCCGATCACAAACATAGCGAGTTTGAGATATCATTTTAACTTTGCAAAACAGTAAGCTGTCGTCACGGCGATCATCAGCAGGGTAGAGGCAGTATGCTTAACTCAGGTACAGCCGTTTGAGAAGCCCCCATGCGAACTATCAACAAACAACAAATTAGCATCGAGTAGAGCATCCGCACTCAGTGAACAGCCGAATGCGGATACGTTGTGTTATTAGCTATGGCGTTGTGTCATATTGGATATCTACCACTGTTCGCCGAACCTTTGTCGCAAGGAAGCTTGCAGCTCTGCGCCTCGGCTGCTCGTCGATGTGTCCTGAGCGACCAGCAGCGCTTCGAGCTTCGTATCGTGCAGGAGCCAAGTCCCGGCGTTGACAAATTTCTTCGAGCTACACCGTCCCGGTTGGATGGATCGAAGTCGCAGCGCAGAGCCAAACGCCGCCCAGACCCTGTTCAGCGGCAGCGAGCAGCATATAGCTCATTGCGATGGAACTATCCTCAATATATGTATCTGTCTTGTCAGAGTCGAATAAACCGCAACAGCGACATTCGCAGTCTCAAGCATCTTAGCTCCACCCTTTCGGCTGTTAACGAGCCCTTTGAGTGTGTCCTTGTTCTCACGACTACAAACCCCATGGTCGTAATCCTCGCCGTTAGGGCAAGGAGCGCGGCTGACAGAACTTCGTCTCAGCTCCTCGTCTGTAACAGGCTGTGTGTTGTGCTTACGAACGCTGGGCAGATTCTGCATAGTGTTTAATAAACCCATCTCATACTTCCTTTCACATTAATTGACTACATTGTAACATGAATGTTAAAAATGGTTGAATAATTGCAAAAATAAATTCAAAAACAGCAGACAATTTCGCGATTTGTAATTTAATCTCGCTTTTTCGAGTCAGCATTCCAGGCTCCACCATATCCCGGTCAACGTATCGATACTCGATGAGTGGCCGATACTAAGAAATCCTTCGTCAGCTTATCGACAGCTTCTGCACCTGTGCACAATTCATCATACAGCGTAATTACCGGTACACTGAACTGGCTAGCGAGTGCACATTTTATAAAGGCTCTGCTTATTTCGTTTGTGTTATCGAGATTATCGGTCTGCAGCCCTCACCGACTCCATCAGCTTATGATCGAAGCGAGCTGGGAGCGCGGCAAATCGTTGCAGCACTCGGTGAGGAAATCATCTCCGCTGGTGTCAGGCCGGAACCGAGACCTATCAGCGATGCGCATTTCCCGAAAGAAGCGTGTCACCGGATTTCTAGAGATGAAACCGCAGCCGTGAGCTTGTCCTTTGCATATGACAGAACAAAATCGTCCGGAGCACCAGCCGGATCAGTCAAAAAAAGAGAACCCGCCGCGATTTGTGTTCTCGATCATGTGTTTTAACAGTGGATTTTAGATCCTCTTGTGATTGTGCTTTAATAAATACCATTACAAATGCAGGTCGGAGCATCAAAAGAGATAGTAGCTTTTCCGACAGTCAGATTGTTGGATCGGAGCGTGACAGCATCTCCGTCGTGAACTCCGATGGCGTGTATTTCGGCTTCGTTAATCGGAAGTATGACGCTTATCGAGCGATACAGGAGAATCCTGTATCGAAGCCAATAGCTGATTATCGAGCATTAGATTAACTGTTCTCTACAGACTGAGTGCACGCATAGATCGAGTTCACTCGGATCACCCCGAGATGCCAGCGACCCAGCTTATTCAATACATATAGCGAAGTTTTGTTTTACTTTTTATCATCATTCATCCTCTTCGTGGCTATGTTATCATCATGTATAACAAAAATCAAAATGCGTTTCTTTAGATAATTCGACAACAATAAAATTTTTAATCAATAAAAGGTTTCAATCTATTTTTACAGGGCTTTAGAAATATTGAAGAATACTCATTCAGTAATGTACTATAAGATTTATGAAAGGAGTTGAAATTGGTTGACTGATTTTTATTAAGAAATTTATTAACCATGAAAACTGTCACAAAGATTCTTAAGCTTCACACTTGATCGTAAAGGGTCATAGGAAGGGAGATTATATGTATGATTTACTGATTAAGAATGGACAGGTTGTTACACCCGAGCTCATTCAGGAGGCAAAACATTGCTGTCAAGGATGGCAAGATTGCAGCAATTCTATCCAAGGATGACGAGCTGAAGGCTGCGAAGGTTATCGATGCAGCCGGTAGCAGAAGTCTTCCCGGAGCAATTAGATACCCACGCACATCTTAACGATCCGGGATATGAGTGAGAGAGGACTACGAGCACGGAACCGCAGCTGCTGTGGTTGGCGGATATACAACTGTTATCGACATGCCTCTTCAGAACGAGCCGGCTCTGACAACACCGGAGATTTTTACGCGCTAAGCTGGCTAAGGTTCAGCCAAATGCATGATTCTGACTGCATTCTGGGGAGGACTTGTTTCCTGGCAACCCTCGATCAGCTCCGGCTCGACGAGAGAGGCGTTATAGCTTTCAAGTCATTCCTCGGACCTGTATCGCCTGACTACTCACCGCTGACATATGGACAGGCATATCAGGCAATGAAGATTATCAGGGAATTTGGCGGAATGGCCGGATTCCATTGTGAGGATTTTTATGATGATTAAGGAAGGTGAGAAGGCTCAGAAGGAAGTCGGCAACCTCAGCTGGAGAGGGCTTTCGATCCAGAACACCTGCTTCGAAAGTCGTAGCAACAGAGACTGTGAGATTGCTAAAGAGCTGAGTGCCGTACACGTTCGCCACGTCAGCCACCCGGGTGCGGCTGAAAAGGTATGAGGCGACAGTCGCGAAGGATATGAGGCATCAGCTGAGACTTGCGGACATTACTCGCTTTATACGGAGGACGATGTGCTGGAGCATGGGCCGCTGTTTAAGGGCGCGCCACCTCTCAGAACTAAGGATGATGTAGAGGCAATGTGGGAGTATGTCGAAGAAGGAGTATTTTCCGGACTCGCATCAGACCACTCGCCCTGCACATACGAGGAGAAGAACAATGAAATTCTCGGACAGAAGATTGAGAATGTGTTTGACGTATGGGGAGGAACCAGTGTATCCAGAGCTGCGTTCAGGCACCCACTGGAGGGAGTGGTAAAGCGCGGTGTAGATCCTCGTGTTCTTGCCAACGCCTGGGCTAAGCTGCCGGCTGAGACATTCCATATCTACGGTAGGAAGGGCGACATCAAGGTAGGCTTTGACGCTGATATCGTCATAATTGATCCGGAGAGAGAATGGGAGATCACCGCGGATTCTCTATACTATGTAAACAAGATTTCCGCATTTGTCGGAATGAAGGGCAAGGCTTCCCTGTAGCTACCCTAGTTCGAGGTGAGCTGATGGCGGAAGACGGCAAGCTTTGTAGGCCTGAAGGGCACAGGCGAGCTGATTAAGACTATTCTAAACGAAATTATTTTAAAGGAGAAAAATTTTAATGAGCATTGTAGATAACAAGGTTCTCGATCCTAAGCTTTGCGGCTGATGTCAATGAAGACCCAGCTCTACCAAGACCCGTATCATGGGATCGCTATCTTACACAGCATCGTTCCTGGTGGCTGTGCATCCATCGGAACATTCTCGATGGGTTCTGCACTGATTGAGTGCTGACAATCACTCAGGCTATCCTGGCTATGGCTATCGGATGCCTCGTAATCGCTATCGCATTAGTCCTGATCGGTAACGCAGGTCACAAGTATGGTATGCCGTACGTAGTTCAGCTGAGATCCAGCTTCGGTACTGCCGGTGTCAAGATCCCCGGTGTACTGAGAGGTCTGCCGGCTATCGTATGGTTCGGATTCCAGTCATGGGTCGGAGCGGCGCTATCAACAGCTGCTTCAAGATTCTGTGGGGAATTGACAACCTGCCGGTAGTATTCGGTCTTTTCACACTTTCTCCAGGTTGCCCTTGCGATCAGGGCTTCCACGGAACTCGGCGGCTCGAGAACTTCTCTGCGTATTCATCGTGGTAATTCTTGCTCATATGCTATACGTGGTTAAGACTAAGTTCGCAGTAGATATCAGCGCTTCATTTGCCGGGGTAAAGGGAACATGGGGAATGCCTTTCTGGGCTGCTACAACATCCTTCCTCGGAATCTATTCCACGATGATTATCAACGCTTCGGACTACTCGAGAAACTCAAGGAGAACATCAAGCCGGTTAAGACCGGTTCGATTTACACGATTGCTATCCTGCCCGTAACGCTGTTCATGGGACTTATCGACTTCGTTACAGCAGCAACAGGAAAATTCGGATCCTGTAGTTGTGTTCTCGACTACAATGGGCAGCAAGTTCACAGTCGTAACTCCAGTATTCATCGCATTTGCTCAGGTTACAACCAACGTACTCAACAATATCGTTCCACCGGCTTACGTGTTGATGGAGTCCTTCAAAATGAAGTGGTCGCATGCGACAGTGCTCGTAGGCATCCTCTCGGTATGCGTAATGCCGTGGAAGCTTGTAACAGCGGATTCCGCTGCAGGACTTTCGCTGTTCACAAAGGTGTACTCGGCATTCCTGGGGCCTATCTTCGCAGTAATGGTTGTTGACTACTATTCGCTGCGCAAGAGCACACTGGATGTAAACGCGCTATATGACAAGCTGGGACCTTTCAGGGGTATCAACTGGGCGGCAATCATCTCAATCGCAGCAGGAGCCCTGGTATCGGTATTTGTAGTAGATCTGTCATGGTACGTCAGCCTCATTCCAACGGGTGTTGTATACTACCTGCTCATGAAGTACCTGCCGGCGTCCGGGAACTTCAGAATTGGAACTATATTTGAAGACTAATCAAAAAATTAATCTATACATTATCAGGCAGAGAGCTGCGACTTGCACTCCCTGCTCTGTGTAAATAATAAGGAGGAATTAGACATGTATGATCTAATTATCAAGAACGGTAAGCTGGTTACCCCTGATCGTATTTATGAAGCGGACATAGCTGTACAGGATGGCAAATATGTTGCATTCCTGGCTCCCGGATCAGATGCGGAAGCAGAGAAAGTCATCGATGCAAAGGGTAATCTGGTATACCCGGGAATTATCGACTGCCACGCTCACCTCAATGAGCCGGGATTCTGACTACCGGGAGGATTTTGAGACAGGGTCAAGAGCTGCTGCAGTTGCAGGCTGCACAACACTGATCGATATGCCTCTTTAACAATGATCCTTCGCTCATGAACAAGGAAATCTTTGACCTCAAGATGAGCAGGATCAGCAAACACTCGTACATCGACTTCGGTCTATGGGGTGGAATTGTAGGAGATTTCGATGACAATCCTGATTCGGTACATAACAACCTCGCTGATCTCGAGGAGCTCGAGCAGGTAGGTGTTGCTGCATTCAAAGGCTTCACTTGCCCTAACGGACCGCTGTTCTCACAGTTAACATGGGTAACGTTCGTGAGGCTCTCGAAATCCTGAGGTCGTCCAACGCGCTCTGCGGATTTCACTGCGAGGAGTATGGTCAGGTTCTGGAGAGAGAAGAAGGCTAAGGCTATGTCCGGTCGGTCAGGACGGGGAAAAAGATCAGAGCGTTCCTGGATTCCCACGATGTATGGACAGAGTACGTAGCAACTAAGAATGTAATCGATATGGCTAGAGCTACGGGACGGAAGAGTTCACATCTGCCACGTAAGCCATCCAATGGTTGCACAGGTTGTAAAGGAAGCTCAGCACGAGGGACTTCCTATCACAGCCGAGACTTGCCCACACTACCTCGGATTCTCTGAGGACTTCGTATTTGAGAAAGGTGGTCCGGCTAAGTGTACACCTCCTCTAAGAACCAAGGAAGACGTAGAGAAGCTGTGGGATTACGTCCTTGACGGAACTCTATCATGCGTTGGTAGTACCACTCACCTGCTGCAGACGAGGAGAAGGACAACGAAACAAGAGACATTTGGCAGGCCTGGGCGGACTCTAACGCCATCCAGTTCTTCCTGCCAATGATGTTCGACATGGTTGTACATCAGAAGAAGCTGAGCCCAAGCCTGATTGCTCGGGTTATGGATTACAATCCTGCCAAGGTATTTGGATTCTACGGACAGAAGGGTGCATTTGAAATCGGCTTTGATGCCGATGCCGTAATCGTAGATCCGGAGAAGGCGTGGAAGGTTGATCAGACTAAGCTGTTCACCAAGGGACACGTCACGTGCTTCGACGGTCTGAAGGGAAAGGGCTCTCCAACATGCACTGTTATCCGCGGGCACGTTGTAGCTAAGGACGGTATGTACCTCGAAGAGGCTAAGGGCTATGGAGAGTGTAACGCCTGTTAAGTAATAGTTGCTGAATATTAAAGGGAGAACAAAGTAATGAGTACAGAAAATAAAAACGTAAATGCCCCTGGAGACCGAGGGTGAAAGCATTGCCGATTCCTTGGGAAAAACGTACCATGAGCTGGGGGTCTAACACGATGCTGTGGCTCGGCGGTTGTATTTCAATCGGAACTCCTGCTCAGGATCTGCGCAGATTGGAGACAGGACTTTAACCTTCTGCAGCTCTTCCTGGCAGTGCTGCTGATCTACTATTCTGGTAGTTGGCATCGCCATGAATGACCAGTTCGGATACAAGACCGGTGCTCCGTATTCGATTCACCTCAAGAGTGCATATGGTACAAAGGGTAACATCCTGCCATCGATGATCGAGGACTGCCTGCCATCGTATGGTACGGATATCAGACATGGCTCGGCGGTGCAGCTATCAACAACATCGCGAAGCTGCTCTTTCACTATGACAACATCTGGCTGTTCTTCATCCTTTTCCAGGTCGTTCAGATCCTTCTATCTATTAAGGGCTTCAAGGGTGCAAAGTGGTTGGAAACATCGGTGGTACAGTGATTGTCATCGCCATGTTCTACCTCCTTCACATCTGCGTAACAACTCAGTGGGATGTAATTTTCACCAACCTGATGCACAAGAGCGGCACATAGGGGCATGCCGTTTGTTGCTGCTATCATCGCATTCTTCGGTAACTCAACAACGGTAATGCTCAACGCTTCTGACTATTCGCGGAAAATGAAGCAGGCTACAGTCGCGGTGCGCGGCATCTCATACTTTATGGCTATGGTTCCGGCAACGGTAATGCTCGGCGTTATCGGGGCAATGGCATCCACAGCAACAGGAATTGCTAACCCAATCAATGCGTTTGCTGCTGGCTGACAACAAGGTCGTTCTTATTGTCACACTTGCGTTTATCATCTTTGCTCAGCTATCGACGAACCTTGCAAGCAACGTAATTCCACCGGCATATGTATTCATGGATACTTTTAAGATGAAGCATAGGACTGCAGTGATCCTCATCGGAATCATCGCAGTTGCAACTTGCCCGTGGATTCTGACTAACGACAGCTCCGCAGCAGGACTTGCACTCTTTGTTAAGGTATACTCGGCGTTCTTTGCGCCTATCTTCGCTATCCTTATCGTAGACTATTTCATACTGCACAAGAGGAACTTCACCAAGGAACAGCTCGATGATCTGTATGATCCTGAGGGTTCAAAAAGGTATCAACATGGCAGCTATCATTGCCACAATCGTTGGCTGTGTAATCGGGCTGCTCGACGTAAAACCTCTCATTCTTTACGGCTACTATTCCAACAGGAATCGTATACTATCTGTTAATGAGAAACATGAAGTCTTGATGATAACTTCAGAAAGGGAACAACCCTTGAGAAGAAGTAGCTCATAGCAATAAGACAATTAATCACCTACCCGTATTCTGCGGATAGGTGATTTTTGTTATACGTGCGTTTTCATATATCATATAGTCATGCAGGGCATTAAGATATATAGTATTCATAAGATGTCACTATGGCATGTAAATTTGGTTAAAGGAAGCAGGGTGGAACATATGAAGAGGAGACTAGCAAATCTGACTGAGATAGAACAGCTTGATTACTTGGTAGATGTATTCAAGTCGGAATCTGCACAATACAGTGGGCTTGAAACACCTGATGATGTAATCGGCAAAAGGCGCCTGCTGCGTTCGCTCATGAACGTGCGCATGCCGCGTCACCTGGACGATATGGCTCTGCAGATACAAAATGAATATCTGCAGTCGAGAGCGAAGGAGCACGGCGTGGTGGAGCTGCACGATATTCCTATTAGAGAAGGTGTGATTTCAATATGGCCAGGGGATATAACGCGACTTGCGGCAGATGCGATTGTAAACGCTGCAAATTCACAGATGCTCGGCTGTTTTATTCCTATGCACACGTGTATTGACAACTGCATACATACCTTTGCAGGGGTGCAGCTTAGAGAAGAGTGCAACAGACAGATGAATCGACTGAGGGTGATGTATGGGAGCGATTATGAACAGCCGACAGCGGTTCCGATGCTGACCGGCGGTTACAATTTGCCAGCGAAGAAGGTTATTCACGTGGTCGGACCCATTGTGCAATTCGGCCTGACATCAGAGCTGGAGCAAGCGCTTGCCGACTGCTACGCTAACGTATTAAATATGTGTCTGGAAAATGAAATAAAAAGCGTTGCCTTCTGCTGCATCTCAACAGGAGTATTTCATTTTCCGAACAGGAGGGCGGCAGAAATTGCGGTTGCCACTGTTAAAGAGTGGTTGTCGGAGCACCCGGGGCGATGGAACGGGTGATTTTTAACGTATTTAAGGACGAGGACAGAGAGTATTATGAACAATGCATTTGATATGGCACGTTCGCCGCGTCTCGCGGGGAGTGTAATGCTTTGCCCGTTCATCAACCATCCACGCGTTTGATGCGTGGATGGTTTTGTGGGTTTAAATGAGTATTATTCAGTTCTGATGAATATATAATCCGTTATAGGTTATAGGTTATAGGTTATAGGTTATAGGTTATAGGTTATAGGTTGTTTTCTATGAAATCAGATGTCTTACTTAACAGATCCTTTGTCGCAGGGTCGTCGGTATTTCTGTCAAAATCGTGTGCATGGATCGAAACGATGAACTTCTCGGGCTTGTACTTATTGCATAATGAGATGAACTCGCTATACGGTACATCGGTGTCGCCTGTGCTGTGTGCTGCAAATACAGGTGCAGGCAGAGAATCGACCGTTCTGAGCGTGTAATACAGGAAGAAAAATTTATCGCGCCCCTCGTAGATCAAGTCCTTCCATCTTCCGGTCTGCCTGGCATATACGTAAGTGCTGTAGTACTCGTCGAGTGCGCCGCTATATATAGCTTCCTGCCTATCAGTCTTAGCCATCTCTGCGGGAACAGCCGGGAGCTGACTATAAAATGCACTTGGTGCATCATACCATCCATCGTTCAAAAATCCGTATCCATAGTACGAAATTATTCCGTTCAGTTTAACCGTAAGCTTTGTCATTTACAGAAGAGAGCAGGGCGAGATAAGCGCCTGCCGAGCGGCCCCATACGAAGAGAGGCAGGCTGTCAGCCAGATCTGCAGCTTTGAAGCTCTTGTTGATAGAATCAACTATATCTTCCAGTATCGCATCAATTTTCGTCTGTGGTGCGAGCGGGTAGTCGATCGCTAATATGGCATATCCCGAACTTGTAAATTTCTCTACATGCATCTTCGGCAGATCCTCCGGTGTTCCGTAGAGTAGACCTCCCCCGTGTATGTATACGAGCAGAGCCTTCGGATCAATTTCATCTGAATAATACAAAATAAAATTTCTGCCATCAGAACCTTTTGCCGGTTTTTAACCTGTTCTTAGCTGTTGAAATCTTCCTGATAGTTACCATTGCTGCCTCACAATCTCATGTGTTAAAATTTTAATGCGAATTTTACTTCAGAATAAAAATTATCTGAAGAGCTTGCCATATATATCTGTTCATATGCCGATATACATCAGCAAATGCAGAATTGAGTAAAATATGGACAAGCACAGGCAATATGTTAAAAATCTTGAAAACCTATTAGTTCCCGAGTTTTCTACGAAATTATATAATACTGTTAAAATGAATTTCAAAGATGACTATGGCTTAATATTAGTACATATAAATTTGCATATATCCTTGAAAAAGGTTGAAAGATGATTAAATATCTTAAGAAATTGGTTGACAACTGAAGACCAACTTGAAAAGTTTTATTATTATTAAAGCATGAGGAAGAGGTAAACTTCATGAGTTATTTAAACAATAATACCGGTTACAGAGAGTCGCTTTTAGACACCAGATCCGTTTTTAAGAAAAGAGAATTATGTAATTCTAGAAACCGGACGGTCTTGTTAAGAAATGCAATCCCGGATATGAAACTGCGATACAACTATTCTCAGTTTCGCCTGCAATGGGAGCATCTTTGCAGATTATATCTCGACAGTTCACCCGGGTGGCAAGAACGAGAGGATCGGTGGAGAAGGAATCGAGGCTTTTCATGTATGTTATCAGCGGAGAGCTCACAGTTAAGAACGCTGATGAAGAAGCAACTCTTACAAAGGGTGGATATATCTTCTCACCGGCTGATAAGCCGTTCCGCTTCGAGAACAAGAGCGGCGAGGACGCTTTTTGTTTACATTTACAGGAGAAGATACGTTGCTGTTGAAGGCATGTCGGCTCATACAGTTGTTGCAAAATATTAACGACGTTGACTGGATGGACTACGAGGGCATGACAAACTGCCAGAGCAAGGACTTTCTCCCTGCAGCTAAAGACTTTGGCTTTGATATGAATATGCATATCCTAAAATTTGCTCCGGGAGCATGCCACGGATATATTGAAACTCACATCCAGGAGCACGGAATGTACTTCCTACAGGGTAAGGGAATGTACAGACTGGACAATGAGTGGATTCCGCTACAGAAGGGTGACTACGTATTCATGGATTCTTACGTACCTCAAGCTTGCTACGGTGTAGGTACTGAGGACTTCATCTACATTTACTCAAAGGACTGCAACAGAGACGTTGAGCTGTAAGTTTAAACAATAATGAACATTGTTGATAACGGGTTCGTGTCACAGATACGAACCTGCTTTTTGTGAAATAGAATTCGTTACTGACTAATTCGTGGAGGTAAATAAGTGAAACTATCAAGAGAAGAGCTTAAGGGGCTTGATGAAGGACAAGCTCATGCAGGCAGGTCTGCATGAGGATGATGCAGAGACAACGTCGGAGGTTCTTACATGGGCACACGAGAGAGGTTACTATTCCCATGGTGCTGTAAGAGTAGAGTACTACAGTGAGAGAATCGCAAAGGGCGGTATTACTGCAGAGCCTAATATGACTTGGAAGGAAACAGGCCTTTGCTCGGGAATCCTCGACGGTGACAATGGAATTGGGTTCACTGTTGCTAAGAAGGGCATGGAGAAGGCTATCGAAATGGCTAAGAAGAACGGAATCGCAGTTGTCGGAATGTCCAACCTTTCACACTCCGGTTCTATCGGCTACTATACAGAGATGGCAGCTGATGAGGATCTATTGGCAATTTCATTCTGCCAGTCGGATCCAATGGCAGTTCCTTATGGTGGCGCTGAGCCTTATTACGGCACAAACCCAATGTCATTTGCAGCTCCGACAGCTGACGACAGGAAGGTAGTATTCGATATGGCTACTACAGTTCAGGCTTGGGGAAAGATCTCGACAAGCGATCCAAGCATCAGGAAATTCCGGTGATCATGGGCGGTAGATGAGGACAGCGCTCCTGTAACTGATCCGCACAAGGTCAACGCTCTTAATCCAATCGCCGGAGCTAAGGGCTATGGACTGATGATGCTGGTTGACGTATTCTCCGGGATCCTTCTGGGAGTTCCTTTCGGCGGACATGTAAGCTCTATGTATCACGACCTTTCTGAGGGCAGAAGACTGGGGCAGATGCATATTGTAATGGATCCGGAGAGATTTGTAGGCGCAGACGCCTTTAAGAAGGCTATGGCACAGTGCCTGGACGAGCTTGATGCTATTAAGCCTGCTCCGGGATTCGACAAAGGTTAATTACCCCGGGGGAGAGCTAAGGCCAGAATGGATAAGGCTTATGCAACAGGCGGTCTGGACGTCGCTGACGAGCTGGTAGAGTACTTGAAGGGGGATCCCGTTCACTTCAATAGATACGATCACAAGAATAGATTTGCTGACTAATTCAAAAGGGAGAATTTATAAATGCTGAAGACACCTGTGAAAGCAGGGAAGCTACCATGATTCTGTTACACTGATGCTTCTCACCAACTGTTGTCAACAGTTGATGGCGTCAATAAGGTTTCCATCATGATGGCAACTCCGGCTAACAAGGATATTTTTAAGCAGAGTGGACTTGAGACTGAGGAGTTGATGAATGCAACGGCTAACGACATGGTTGTAGTTGCCGACGTAGACGACGAGAGCGTGCTGGATCCTTATGGATAAGGTTGACGAGTACTTTTGCCAAGGAAAGCTAACGCCAATAAGAGGGCGAAGAAAACAAGTCAGCTAAGAGCTGGGAGCAGGCTCTCAGCCGGATGCTGGATGCTAACTCTGGCCGTAAATCTCCATCCCGGGAGCTTATGCGCACTCGAAGCCGAGAGAGCGCTGGATGAGGGGATGAACGTATTCATGTTCTCCGATAACGTAACAATTGAGGATGAGAAGAAGATTAAGGATAAGGCACACGAAGGGCTCGTTGTAATGGGCTCTGACTGTGGCACCGGGATCATCCGGAGTGTGCCGATCGCATCTCACTAACACTGTAAATCCCGGTTCAATCGGTATCACTCGGCATCAGGTACCGGTATCCAGGAGCTGACGACTATCATAGATAGGCTTGGTGAGGGTGTTACAAATGCTATCGGTACCGGCGGTCGTGACCTCTCCGAGGAAGTCGGCGGAACTACTATGATGGACGTCATCGATGCTATGGAGAAGGATCAGACAGTTAAAAGTGCTTGTGGTTATCTCTAAGCCGCCGGCTAAGGCTGTCAGAGACAGAATCGCCGCCAGACTCAGCGTTTACAGCAAGCCTGTTGTATGCCTGTTTCTCGGCGAGAAGCCGGAGTACTACGAGGAAGGCCTATATCAGACCTATACGCTCGATGAGTGCGCGCGTCTCGCTGTTAGCCTGGTGAGAGGGCGGAAGGTTGCTGAAGGAGCTGTAGAGTGCGATAAGTCCAAGTTCTTTAAAGCTGAGGACAAGAAGACCATCAAGGCTTACTACTCCGGCGGTACTCTTGCAGGCGAAGCTGCAATGATGATCAAGGATGCTCTGGCGTTCACTGATAATACTCACAAGGATGGATTTAAACTCAACCACAAGGGGCACGTCGTTATCGACCTCGGTGATGACATGTACACTCAAGGCAAGCCACATCCAATGATCGACCCAACCAAGAGAGTTGAGTGCATGGCAGAGGCTATGGATGATCCGAGCACAGGCGTTATCCTGTTCGACGTAGTTCTCGGATACGGTTCACATGACGATATGGCCGGGGCTTTGATTCCGGCTGTTGAGACTCTCCAGAAGAAGGCTGCAGAACAGAACAGAGAGATATTCTTTGTTGCAGAGGTTTGTGGAACCAGAAATGACTATCAGGGATACGATGAGTCCGTTAAGAAGCTTCAGGATGCAGGGGTAATCGGGCAGAGACCAATAAGCTTGCTGCTGAGACTGCAATCGAAGCAATCGGATACAGGTTTACGGAGGAGCACAAGGAGACTCGGCCTAAGGAAGTTAAGGACTTCCCACCCGGCAGAACCATCAGAGAAGCTGCTCTTTATGCTCGCCAATAAGCCAAAGGTTATCCAACATTGGCCTTAGGGAGCTTCGCAGAAGTAACTGCCAAATTCGGATGCGATGTTGTTCAATATGACTGGATGCCACCGGCAGGCGGAAACCTCGAGTTAATCAAGGCTCTCAACTTCCTCAGAAATTATGAGGAGCTTGACATTGACGAGGCTAACCGCAAGGTTATAGCTAAGGTCGTTGCTGCGCAGCCGATGCTCAAGGATAATGTTCCGGCTATGACAGTAATTCCTCAGCTTAATGAGAATAACGGAAAGGTTATTCTTCACGCCGGTCCGCCAATCGAGTACAAGGATATGCCCGCAACAGTCTCGCGATCTTGTGTAGGGTGCTGTGCTCTTTGAGGAGTGGGCAGATAACGAAGCTGACGCCCGTAAGCTTCTCGAGTCCGGCGAGATTAAGTTCATCCCATGCCATCACTGCAATGCAGTAGGGCCTATGGAGGAATCACAACTCAGCACATGCCTGTATTCGTAGTACAGAACGAGACTGACGGTAATTATGCTTACTGCCAGATGAACGAGGGTATCGGAAAGGTACTGAGATTCGGAGCTTATTCGGAAGAGGTTGTTAACAGACTGAGGTGGATGAGAGATGTACTCGGTCCTACACTGGGAAGAGCACTCAGAAGTCTTGAAGGCGGACTCAGAGTGAACCCGCTGATTGCTAAGGCAATTGCAATGGGAGACGAGTTCCACCAGAGAAATATCGCTGCTTCTCTGCTTCCTCAAGGAGATGGCTCCAATCGTAACAGACATGGATATGCCGGAGGAAGAGAAGTCACAGGTCATCAAGTTCCTCGCTGATACAGATCAGTTCTTCCTCAATGTAATGATGGCTACAGGCAAGTCCATCATGGATGGAGCCGGAACACTTACAGAAGGAACTGTTGTTACTGCAATGTGCAGAAACGGAGTGAACTTCGGCATCCGCATCGCAGGTATGGGAGACGAGTGGTTCACCGGACCGGTTAACACCCCGCAGGGTCTATACTTTACCGGATATGACGGTGAGGATGCTTGCCCGGATATCGGTGACAGCGCTATCACTGAGACAGTAGGTGTAGGTGGGATGGCCATGATTGCTGCTCCGGCCGTAACAAGATTTGTCGGAGCCGGCGGATACGAGGATGCTCTCAGCACATCAAACGAGATGACAGAGATCACAATAGATAGAAATCCTAACTACATTATTCCCTAATTGGAACTTCACAGGTACATGCCTTGGAATCGATGCAAGACTCGTGGTTGAGAAAGGAATCACGCCTGTAATCAACACAGGGATTGCGCACAAGATTGCCAGATTCGGACAGATTGGTGCCGGAACAGTACATCCGCCAATTGAAGCATTTGAAAGAGCTGTACTTGCTTACGCCAAAAAGCTTGGTTACGAAGGTTAATCCAGGTGGAGAGCACAACAACAAGTAATGTGACGGCCTGAGCAATCAGGTCGTTACTATTATCAGAGAATATCAAGGAGGATACACATGGCAAAGAAGATTGTCATCGCGCTGGGTGGAAATGCACTTGGCAACACAGTTGATGAGCAGCGTGAAGCAGTTGCTGCATACTGCGGAGGTTATCGTAGACCTCATCGCAGAGGGCACTGACTTTAATCGTTACACACGGAAACGGTCCACAGGTCGGAATGATTCAGAATGCTATGGATGCTCTTGCAGCAGCTAATGACGGATATGGAGCAGTTCCACTGCCTACAAGCGTTGCTATGTCACAGGGATACATTGCAATCGACCTTCAGAACGCTATCAAATACGAGCTCAAGAAGAGAGGAATGGATAAGAAGGTATCTTCCATTATCTCACAGACACTCGTTGACCCGGCCGATGAAGCATTCAAGAACCCTACCAAAGCCAATCGGCAGATTCCTCACTAAGGAAGGAGGCTGATAAGCTGGCTGCTGAAGGAATTTCAATAGCCGAGGATGCCGGCAGGGCTACTGCAAAGGTTGTCGCTTCAATGCCGCTCAAGATCTGTGAGCTGGGAACGATTAAGACGCTTGCTGATGCGGGCCATGTTGTCGATCACTTGCGGCGGTGGCGGAATCCCGGTATTTGATGAGGGCGGAAAACTCGTAGGCGCTGAGGCTGTGATCGATAAAGATAATGCATCAAGTCTTCTTGCCAGAGAGCTTGGAGCTGATTACTTAGTAATTCTGACTGCTGTGGAAAAGGTTGCTATCAACTTCGGTAAGACAAACCAGGAATGGCTGTCTGATCTCGTCAATCGAGCAGGCTAACAGGTATATCGCTGAAGAGCAGTTCGCCAAGGGTTCAATGCTTCCCAAGGTTGAGGCAGCTATTCGTTTCGCTGAGTCGGGTGAAGGCAGAAATGCTCTCATCACACTCCTGAAAAGGCTAAGGAAGGAATTAACGGAGAGACAGGAACAGTTATTCACAGCAATTTCTGTGCCGTGTAAGTTAATCATCTGTATAATTCATAGGAGTTATTAAGAAATGAACATACCTGTTAATTTCGCGATGTGGGGCATGTCGATGCTCCCGATTATTGTATTAATAGTTTTAATGATTAAATTCCACTGGGGTGCTACTGAAGCCGCCCCGGTCGGTTTGCTTTGTAACAATTCTTTCTGCACTAACCTTTTATAAGGCTCCAGCTCATCTGGTCGCCGTGGAGAGTGCCAAAGGTGTATGGAGCTCTCTGATGATCCTGTTGATTATCTGGACAGCGATTCTCCTGTATCAGGCCGGACAAGAGGCAAACGCCTTTCTTGTCATCAAGAATGAACTCAGTAAGCTTATTCCTAATGAGCTGCTGCTGATACTTGCACTTGGATGGGTATTTGTCAGCTTTCTACAGGGAATTACCGGCTTTGGAGTTCCGGTAGCGGTGGTCGCTCCGCTGCTTATAGGCATCGGTGTTAGGCCAATCTATGCAGTTGCAATTCCTCTGCTGGGACAGGCTTGGGAAATACCTTCGAGTGACCTCGGTGCCGCGTGGGATGCACTCGCAGATGCGTCAGGATTAAAGGCCGGGAGTGCGGAATATTTCAAGGCTGCGTTCTGGGCTGCGGTATTCCTGCTGGCATGGGATTTTTATTACAGGCCTGATTATCTGCTGGTTCTACGGCAAGGGCAAGGCGGTGCGTAAGGGCTTACCCGCAGTGCTGGCTCTGACTGCAGCAGGTGGCGCTGGCGAGCCTCGTTCTCAGCCAGATTAATACCACTTTAAGCAACTTTATCCCCGCAGTAATCGCACTGGTGCTGGTTATGCTGCTCGGCAGAATGAAGTTGTACAACACAGATTGGAAGCTTGAAGAGTCACCAATTATGGAGCGGGTCGAGCCTGCAGCTGCAGCCGACAGCTATATTCCTAAGGATATGTCGCTGATCCAGGCCTTCATGCCATACCCTGCTGTTATCCGTTATGACGTTCGTTGTTCTGGCTAGTAGCCAATCAACGAGATGCTGGGGCGGTTTAAGATAGGAATTGTCGTACCCTGAGACGCGTACCGGCTATGGTATTGTAAATGCGGCAAGCGACAGCTATTCGCCTGTTGCTATATTTACGCAGGCCGGCATGTTTCTGTTTCTTGCTGCGATTATTGCGCTTGCGTACTACAAGAGTAAGGGCTGGATCAAGACAGGTGGAATCAGGAACGCGTTTGCGAACTCGATTTCAATGACGATGCCATCAGGTATGGCCGTAATCGGACCGGTAATCATGTCCAAAAATCATGGGTGGAACAGGACAGACGATCGTTCTATCGCAGGGAATTGCAAATGTGCTCGGCAGCAAGTATCTACTGTTGGCACCGTTCGTCGGACTGCTCGGAACCTTTATGACTGCAAGCAACATGAGCTCAAACATTCTGTTCGGCGGATTCCAGGTTACAACGCGCAGTTGCTCCACGCTTTCAGCAGCAGGTGTATTGGGTGCATCAGACCGCCGGCGGAGCCATAGAGCTGCAGTGAGCCCAAGTAAAATCATCCTTGGAACTACTACGGCAAATATTCTCGGGAAAGAGGGCGAAGTGCTTAGCTATTGCTGACTATAACAATTCCGGCAACGATTTTGATAGGAGCTTTCCTGTTCATAGTATTTGGACTATAGCAATCTTGTAAGCGAGATAGTAGAGGCATAAGATATTAACGCTGCACGTTCATAGTATTTGACTATAGTAAGCTTGTAAGCAGTTAAGGAGAGGTGTGAGATGGAAAAGACGAGCTTCTGGCGGACAAAAGGCCGGCGCGCTGACAATAGGTTTTGTGGTAGCTATGGTCAGTTTTTATGGTAATATTGATAGGAATTAAGATGAAATCGGAAATGCTGGAGAACTGTGGGCTGGTTCTCGTAATCGTTGCAGTCTTAATTTCACCTATAAAGGTATTTATACTCGATAGAAAGGGTAAATAGGAGGACTAAAGATGGAAATTGAAATGGTAACAGGAAGAATCGCTCAGAATCTTGAGCATCTTAAGAGATTTACTGCCACACCTGATGCCGGATGCACAAGACTTCCTTTCACGAAGGAGGCTCGTGAGGCTGTGGATTATCTCAAGCAGGAGATGGAGTCTATCGGTTTTGGAGGTTAAGGAAGATGCAGCCGGAAACGTATTTGGTATACTGGAAGGAACTGATGCTTCACTTCCCTGCGTTATGACCGGTTCGCACTTCGATTCGGTGCTCCACGGCGGTAACTACGATGGGATCGGCGGAGTAATTTGCTCCATAGAGGTTGCCAGACAGATTATCGACATGGGCCTCGAGCACAAGAGAGATCTGGTTGTAGTCAGATTCATGGATGAAGAGGGAATGAGATTTGGAACAGGTTACTTCGGCTCCGGTGCTATACTCGGTCACAGAGATGCGGCATATACAAGGCAATTTGCTGATATTAACGGTGTAACGATCGCAGAGGCCATGAAGGAGTACGGTCTGGATCCGGATAAGCTTGAGGACGCTAAGTGGCCGGATGGATCGATCGGCAGCTTCGTAGAGGCTCACATCGAACAGGGTCCGGTATTAGACCAGAAGCAGATTGAGCTCGGTCTTGTTACAGGTATCGTAGGTATCCAGAGATATGGTGACAATCCACGGAAGGGCCGACCACGCAGGTACAACCCCAATGGATATGAGACTCGATGCAGCAGATGCAGCAGCTAAGGTTATCTCCAAGATCTCTGACTGGGCTAGAGAGAAGGCTGACGGTACAGTTGCTACGGTTGGTCTGATTAAGGTCCCAAACGGCGGGATGAACATTGTTGCTGAGCAGGTTGAATTCACAGTTGACATTCGTTCGATGAACAATGACAATATTAATGATATCGCAAATAGAATTAAGGCGGCTCTTGCTCGTGAGTGCAAGATTATGGGCGGAACCTACGAGATCGATACTAAGCTTGTCATCACACCGGTAGAGCTCAGCAGCTCAATGCTTGATATACTGGAGGATTCCTGCAAGAAGAGAGGGTATTCTTACATGAGACTTCCAAGCGGTGCAGGCCACGATTCTCTTGAGATAGGGCAGCAGCTTCCTACGGTGATGGTGTTTTGTACCGAGCAAGGATGGAAGAAGTCATACGCCGGTTGAGTTCAGCAAGTACAGCGACCTGGCTAAGGCGTCGGTACTGATGACAGATCTAATTGCGGAGCTGCTCAACAAATAAAAACTTTGCATAAGATGGATATGGATGGTGAAAAAAATATGGTAGATGGTAGATACAATTCTGCCTTCAAGAGAAAACAACATCAGGTCATTGAGGCGCTCTCAAGATGACACAAAAGGAGTTCATAGACTACTTCCTGTGCAAGCGAGACGATAAGCCGTTGATGAGCATTGCCACACTCTCCAACCTTGAATCAAAGGGCGGAGAGCGTGTCAACGAGGTTGTCAGCTCGGTTTGTGCTAAGCTCCAGATAGACACGATGCTGTTCTCCCTCAATCCGGATGAGTTTATGAAGGAGATCGAGAAATATCTGGCAGAACACAAAGAGAACGAAGAACTATTACGAGGCATTGAGAAGAAGGGCAGTATCAGCAAGCTTGTAAATCGTCTTACGATGTATTTTGCAGACGAGATGCTCGAAGGTAGATTGAAGCGTGGCGATCAGATAGAATCCGACCGTGAGCTGGCTCGAAAGCTGGGCGTAGGCAGATCTGCAGTCAGAGAATCGCTCAAGGTACTGGACGTACTGGGCATGATCGATATTCGACTTGGTCAGGGTACGTATATCTCGAGCCGCGAGACTAATTTCTTCTCTATCCCCTTATCGTGGTCGCTTTTTCTGGATGGTGATCAGGTCGACAGCATCCTGACTGTCAGATCGATTCTTGAGGTTAAATCAGCAGAGCTGGCAGCACAGTGCGAGGATCAGGTTAAGCTTGACAGACTGGCTGAAATCTATAGTCGCATGGAACACACCTTCGCTAACTGCGATATCAATAAAAACGCGCAGGCGGCGCTCAAGGAAACGTTGGATGAAGATATTGATTTCCACACATGTATCGCGGAATGTTCAGGTAATCAGATAATCCTATCCATGCTAAGAACTATCAGGAACTTCTTGCAGAGAGTCAGCGGCACAGGCATGGCAGAGCCCAATCAGATTTCTGCAGTTCTGGTTGAGCATAAGGAGCTGTTTGATGCAATAATGTCCAAGGATTCAGAGGCGGCAGCTAAGGCAATGCAGAATCACCTAAATGAATCGAGCTTGCGTTATGATCTGTGATAGTGACTTTGGCTGATTTAGATTATACAGGATGCAGGACGCAGGCAGTGCTTTGAGAATAAAGCAGCGCACTTCGAGCCTGTTAAAAAGGGAGTGCTGCTGCATTTTTTTAATGAGCTTTTCGGATTACATCAAGCTCAAAATGCTGTAGCTGCATGGAAGAACAACGGCTGAATTCCGGCCTGTATGCATAAAGTAAATATTGGCTGTTGTATTATAGAGTGCAATAAATGTTGTTAAAAATTGGTTGAAGAATAATGAAACCGCTTTTGGTGAAATTGGGTCAACCAATTTTTAATTTCATATTGACATAAGCGTTAATGAGTAGTATAAATATTATGAGGCTTGAGATACAAGCTGCTTTGTGAATTAACAATGTTAAGTCTTGCGAATACACGTTGTATAAAAAGTGCTTTGTGTGATTTAAAGTGCATTAATGATTTTAATATGGAGGCCACATGTATAAGATAGTTAGCAAAAATTTTTGAATTCTGCTCTCGAGCTGATGGAGATTCATGCACCGTTCGTCGCTAGAAAATGTGAAGCGGGACAGTTTATCATCATCAGAGTGGATGAGGATGGAGAGAGAATTCCACACAATTGCAGACTTCGACAGAGAAAAGGAGACAGTTACAATCATCTATCAGAAGGTTGGTTATTCTTCAAATCTGCTATCGGAGAAGCAGGAGGGAGATTATGTAGAGGATTTCGTCGGTCCTCTCGGTGTCCTTCACCCCTCAGTATACCGACAAGAAGGTTATCGGAGTTGCCGGGGGACTGGGGGCAGCGCCTGTTACCCACAGCTCAAGAAGCTTCATGAGATGGGAGTAAAGGTTGATGTGATTATCGGTGGAAGATCCAAGGACTTTATCATCCTCGAAGAGACAGTTCAGAGAATTCTGTGACAATGTATATATCTGTACGGATGACGGTTCTTATGGAGCTAAAAGGATTCTGTAACGGTGGTTTTACAGGAGCTGCTGGACCGGGGTGAGGAATATGAAGAATGCATTGCCATCGGATCCCTCGGCATGATGAAGGTGTAGTAGATGTTACTAAGCCGGCCGAGCTCCACACTGATGGTATCGCTTAACCCTTTGATGATTGACGGAACGGGTATGTGCGGAGGATGTCGCTGTAACAATAGACGGTGAGATGAAGTTTGCGTGCGTCGACGGACCGGATTTTGACGGATTTAAGGGTTGATTTTTAAAGGAATGTATGGAGCGTCAGAGCTTCTTCAAGGATAAGGAGCAGGAAATGAACGACCACGCATGTAAGATAGGAAGGGGTTAATAATGGCTAATAGAAACATGAGCCTTGAGAAGGTCAAGATGCCTGAACAGGATCCTAACGTAAGAAACAAGAATTTCGATGAGGTTGCGCTCGGATATACTCCGGAGATGGCAATGGAAGAGGCTCGTAGATGTCTGCACTGCAAGCACAGGCCTTGTGTGGGAGGATGTCCTGTAAATGTTCCGATTCCCGAGTTCATAGAGAAAGGTTGACGAAGGCGATTTCGACGCAGCATATGAAGTAATTACTCGTGAAAATGCACTGCCTGCCATTTGCGGGCGTGTATGTCCTCAGGAGGATCAGTGTGAGGAAGGTGCGTTCGAGGTCTTAAGGGTGAGCCTGTAGGAATCGGGCGTATGGAGCGGTTTGTTGCAGATTATCATATGTCGAAGGGGTGTATAACTACCCCGGAAATAGAGAAGAATGGAATTAAGGTAGCAGTTATCGGATGTGGACCTTCGGGAATTACCTGTGCAGGAGAGCTGGCAAGGAGAGGCTACGATGTAACGGTATTTGAAGCTCTTCATAAACCGGGTGGTGTGTTGAGCTACAGGAATCCCTGAATTCAGACTTCCCAAGGCTCTCGTTGCAAAGGAAATTGAGAATGTAGAGCGGCTGGGAGTTAAGATTGAGACTAACGTTATCGTCGGTAAGTCAATCACAGTTGATGAGCTGATGTCGGATGGATATAGGGCTGTATTTATCGGTAGCAGTGCAGGACTGCCCGAAGTTCCCTCAATATTCCGGTGAAAGCTTGCTTTATGCATATTCGGCTAATGAATTTTTAACGAGAGTTAATCTCATGAAAGCGTTTAAATTCCCCGAGTACCGACACCGGTTAAGGTCGGTAAGAGGGTTGCCGTAGTGGGGGCCGGAATGTTGCCATGGACGCAGCTAGAACTGCAAAGCGTCTCGGTGCGGATGAAGTCTACATCGTATACAGAAGAAGTGAAGCTGAGTGTCCTGCCAGACTTGGAGGAGGTTCACCATACTAAGGAAGAGGGCATTAGTTTCAAATTCCTCAACAATCCGGCAGCGATCCTCGGTGACGAAAACGGTTATGTGACAGGAATGGAAATTATTGAGCAGGAGCTGGAGCCGGATGCATCCGGCAGACGCAGACCCGTACCAATAGAAGGGTCCAACTATGTGATTGATGTTGATTCGGTTATCGTAGCCGTCGGAACAAGTCCAAACCCGCTGCTCAGAACTACGACTCCGGGGCTTGACACGCAGAGCTGGGTGGAATCATTGTTGATGAAGCAACAATGGAGTCAAGTAAAGAATATGTCTATGCAGGCGGAGATGCAGTGACAGGTGCAGCAACAGTGATACTGGCTATGGGAGCCGGCAAGACTGCCGCAGCGGCAATTGATGAGAAACTTAAAGCACAGCGTTAATTGCTATGTCCAGGCTCAACCGAGCCTTCATATAGATACATTACCTCATACCCATGGATGATTTGATGCAGATCACTACAGAAGATTGTTTCATAACTATACCCGTTAGCTGTCTTACCTGCCGACGGGTATTTTTATATGCTTTTTTAACCTACAAGGCTCTACTCATATAGCTGATATAGCTGACGTAAAATTATAGATACAATAAAAATAACATAAATCACCAATTAACAAATAAATAATCTCTAATTGTATTATGTGTATTGAAATTTCAGATTTTAACAGATAAGCTATAATAAAGTAGGGCGCTAAGGGTGTTCAGATAAGTTATTTTCCAATATTGATGGAGACGAAACGATGGAAAGAAAAGTTGGTACTATATCGAGAGGCATCAGATGCCCCATTATCCGTGAAGGCGATGATATAGCTGAGATTGTTGTAAGATCAGTGCTCGAAGCGGCAGAGGCTGAAGGCTACGAGAGTGAGAGACAGAGACATAATAGCTGTCACCGAGTCTGTAGTGGCTAGAAGCCAAGGCAATTACGCAAGTGTGGAGGCTATCGCCAGGGATGTGCAGGCTAAGCTGGGAGGAGATACCATCGGCGTCATCTTCCCGATACTGTCGAGAAACAGATTTGCGACGTGCCTGCGCGGCATAGCTATGGGTGCCAAGAAGGTAGTCCTTATGCTGTCGTTCCCGCGCGATGAGGTCGGCAATCAGTTGCTAACCGAGGATCAGCTCGACGAGGCCGGAATAGATCCATACACTAAGGTGATGACTCTGGCGGAATATCGTGGGCTGTTCGGGGCGAACAAGCACCCTTTTACAGGAGTTGATTATCTGGCGTACTACAGTGAGGTTATAGAAGACGCCGGAGCGGAGGTGCAGGTAGTGCTTGCGAATCATGCTACGGAAATTCTGCAGTACACCGATAAGGTGATAAACTGCGATATTCATACCAGGAAGCGCACTCGCCGTATACTCAGGGGTGCAGGGGCACTGTGATTGGATTGGATGAGATTCTCACAGAGCCGGTCGATGGCAGCGGATGTAACCGCAAGTATGGACTGCTCGGTTCCAATAAGAGCACAGAGGATAGTGTCAAGCTATTCCCTGACGAGTGCGAGCCAATTGTAATGGATATCCAGAAGGCTATTCTGGACAAGACCGGCAAGTGCGTGGAAGTGATGATCTATGGAGATGGGGCTTTTTGAGGATCCTGTCGGACAGATCTGGGAGCTCGCCGATCCGGTGGTATCGCCGGCATATACGCCGAGGGCTTGAGGGTACGCCCTAATGAGCTTAAGCTCAAGTATCTGGCTGATAATGATTTCAAGGAGCTCAGCGGCGAAGCATTGCGAGATGCTATCTCGGCAAGAATCAAGGAGAAGGACGATAACCTGGTGGGTCGGATGGAGACAGAAGGAACCACGCCGCGCAGGCTCACTGATCTGATAGGCTCGCTCTGCGATCTGACGAGCGGCTCGGGAGATAAGGGTACGCCGGTCGTGTATATTCAGGGTACTTTGATAACTATACAAATTAAAAACGGCGATTAAAGAACGAGTGCAATAATCAAGGTTATAAATCGGAGCTATAGATCATCGTTGATATCATATAGACAATCAAAGGATCGGAAGCTGCATACAATTAAGATCTTGTAGGCAGATTGACGCGACTGTAGAGGCTATAAATGAGGATCGCGTCAATCTGGCTGTCGGTATAAGCGAGGAGGAAAGATGAAAATAGGTTTATCGGATCAGGAGTTATGGCTAATGCAATGATAGGTGGTATCATCAAGTCCGGTTTGTGTCAGGCGGATGATATTATCGGTGCAGCTCCTACTGAATGCGGAAGAAACAGAACTAAAAGAGCAGAATGGTATAGAGGTTACAGCCGATAACCTGGAGGTAATAGACAAGTGCGACGTGGTATTCCTTTCGGTCAAGCCACAGCACTACGCCCCTGTAATTGCTGAGATCAAGGAGCATGTCAAGGCTGATCAGCTATTCATCTCGATAGGCGCAGGCATAACCTTGGATTATCTCAGGGAGGCTTTTGATGACAAGGCTGTCAAGATTGTGCGCGTTATGCCGAATACTCCGTCTCAGGTAGGTGCGGGTATGTCCGCTGCGTGCCCCTAATGAATACGTAACTGAAGATGAAGCGAAGCTGGCAGTTAGCATACTTTTCTGCGTTCGGCAAGACTGAGGTAGTGCCGGAGAGTCTGTTTGATGGTGACGGGTATCAGCGGCAGCGGTCCGGCATATGTGTTCCCTGTTCATGAGGCGCTGGCTGACGCAGCAGTTGTTGGTGGAATGCCTAGAAGACAGGCGTATGAATTTGCAGCTCAGACAGTATATGGATCAGCCAAGATGGTCATGGAAACCGGCAAGCACCCGGGAGAGCTCAAGGATATGGTGTGCTCGCCTTCAGGAACTACTATCGCAGCAGTACGTGCTCTAGAGGCTAATAACTTTCGAAGCGCAGTGCTGGAGGGAGCAAATGCGGCAACGGAGAGATCTGTGGAGATGAGGGGATAGAATTAAACTTAATATTGTGTCATGTATTGAGGCATATAAATGAAAAATTATCTTAAAGAATTTAAACAAAAACTGTAATAATTAGCTCTCAAACCCCTTGAAATACAAGGATATTTTGCAAGAGAACGGATTGAATTTACTACCAATTTACTACTTTTGAGGAAAAAGCCTTGATGTACTGTAAAAACTCTTGCTGAACAAAGGTGTTTTACCACAGATGCCATAAGGCATGTGCAGGATCAAAATTAAATAGGAAATCGTAAAAGCGGTGATCTTCGCTTCTATAAAGGAAGCATAAGAACACCGCTTTTTCATGCTCCCATCATGTACAGTAGAAGCAAATCAGGGTGAAATACAAGGCTTTAGAGAACGATTTTGACAAAGTAAAGGAATATACCTTTTTCCCTCAAAATCGCCTTTTTAACTGCGTAACAAATAAAAAATGAAAGGAGTTAAGATCATGGCAGTTTTCAGAGTAGAGAAAAACAAGGGATACACCGTCATGAGCAATCACCACCTGCGAAATAAGGAACTGACCCTAAAGGCGAAAGGCTTATCTCTCAAATGCTGTCGCTTCCGGAAAAACTGGGACTATACCCTTGCGGGACTGTCTCATATCAAACGGGAGAAGATCGACGCGATACGCGAAGTGGTAAAAGAGCTGGAACAGGTAGGATATATTGTCCGTTCCCAGACAAGGGACGAAAAAGGCCGGCTGCGAGGCGCAGACTACGTGATCTATGAGCAGCCACCTGCATCGGATCTACCTACATTGGAAAAATCCAACGCAATTAAATAAAGATATACAAAAAGAAACTGATTCATCAAAAAGAAGAAATAAATAAAGATATATTAAATACCGATTCCATTCCCATCCTTTCACCTGACCCCTCTCCTTTGAGTGAGTGGATCCATTACCCGAAAAAGAACGGAACGGAACAGAAAGACGCATACAAAATCTATGAGGAAATTATCAAAGACAATATCGAGTATGAACACCTCATAAGCACAAAACGCCTTGACCGTGATCGCATCGAGTGCAATCCTTGACCTTATTCTTGAAACTGTATGCAGCAAAAGAAAGAAAATCCTGATTGCAGGTGATGAATACTCTGCGGAGCATGTAAAGGCAAAATTCATGAAGCTTGACAGCAGCCATATTGAATTTGTCCTTGACTGTATGCAGGAAAACACCACAAAGGTAAGAAACATCAAGCAGTATCTAAAGGCGGTGCTTTTTAACGCTCCGTACACAATCGGAAACTATTACACCGCTCTTGTTAATCACGATATGTACGGAAGAAATGACTTCTAAAGGAGAAAACTTATGAAACAGGGAACCCTTATCTTTGATGAATACCGCGACCGCTATGACATCCGTTTTGACATCGCCGATTATTACGGTGGGTTTCCCTGCAGGACTGTCTGGCGGTATTTACCCGTGGCAAATGGAAGCCCACACGAATGGAATACAGCGATAACTGGCACCTTACAGGCATCCGTACCGATGACTTAAACGGGCTTTTGGTACGGATTTATATTGATATAGCCGCAAGAAGCGAAGAAAGGAGGACGAGATTTGCAGGATGAAACAAACGAAAAAGTAATCGCCTTGTATATCAAGGGCGGAGACCTTCCTGTTATACAAAAGGCGTTTTTAGAAACTTAATTGCTTTTTCGTTGCCTGTGGGATTTTAATGAAAAATCGAAAAATTGTTTTTCAAAGGGCAGAGGTTGGATTGACCTTATGGCGGCTCTTTTGGACGGCAGGTATATTTGCAAACCTTTATGCCGTTGACAACCTTTGTGGTAAGTGATGCGTCAATATTAAATAAACTTTCGCTATTTTTGTGATACTGTTTTCCTATATTCTGCTCAAGGAGAAGATGAAAGCCTTTTTCAGGTCTTTTTGCGTGTTCATGGCTTTTGTGGGAACCCTTTTCGTAATAAAACCCGAGTGCCTCCGGCATGCCTCTGATTCCTTCTCTTGTGGGACTTTTCGCGGACTGTGTGCGGGGATTGCATATACATGCGTTAGAAAACTGGGACTGTAGGGCATCAGCGGATCGTTTATAGTTCTTTTCTTTCAGGTTTTTCATGCTTGATATCTCTGCCCTTTATTGTGATGAACTTTTGCACCGATGACAATCATGCAGACGGTTATTTTGATTATGGCAGGTGTGGCAGCTGAAGGGGACAGTTTTTCATTACTATGGCTTACCCCATGCCCCGGCAAAGGAGATTTCAATATACGATTATTCACAGATAATTTCTTTGCAACGAGTGCTGTCGTTCTTCGTACGGGGACAGATTCCTGATCATTTGAGCTTCATCGGATATGGAATAATTATAGGTGCATCCGGCATCATGTTTATATATAACAATAAGAGGGTCAGTAATTAGCTTTTTGAAGTAATTTAGCAATGTGAATTATGAAATGGTGAATTGCAAAATAAATTGTTGCAAACAAGACGGAAGTCTGAATTATATATAAATAAATGTGGACTTATGTTCGTTTAGTGTGGTACATTGATGTGAATAGAGGAGTAAGATAATCTTATATTACTTAATATGTGTCGGCAAAGTTTCAGTTTAGTTGACATGAAATTTTTAGGAAAGAAAAAGAAGGAAATGAGAATAAGAGCAAAGAAGGTAAGTACTCTGTTTCTGTCGCTAATGCTTCTAATTAGCGGTTTTTCAGGATTTTTACCGGAAACGAAGTGTTTGGGGAACCGGAGTTGACCGTGTAAAAACAAAGATTACCAGGTTTGAAATCCAAAGACTCATAATGGTGGCACTATACCTCGGGACAGCCACTTGGATACTGAATAAGTTCCGTTTGGACATGGATTGGGATGCCAGCATGTACGGAGCTGGAATTAAAGGAAAACGACTATTTTACTATTACGTTGCCTAAGCAATTTATATTTCCGAAAGATGGTCCATATGTGAATTTTTCCACTCTATGTACCGGGTACAAATACCGTAATAGCCAATGCGCATGTGGACTCTAAAGGCGAAGCAGGCGGCGGTACGGTAAAGGTCACCTTTACGAAGTATGTAGAGGGGAAGGATAATATAAGAGGGAACTTATTTTTAGAAGCGACCTTTGCACATCATAATATTAATGCCGGCGGACAAAAACACCATAGTTGTAAGCATCGGAGGAGTTTCTACACAAGTTGATATTAACATAGGACCAAAACCGACGCTTAACGATGAAGTATTCACTAAGTGGGGAGAAAAAGTAAACGGTAACGAAAATCAGGCACAGTGGGTACTTCGTATCAACCACAAAAAAGGAGATTTCTCCAATGTGGTAATAAGAGACGAACTCTTTGTCAGTTCCGGAAATCTTCCACCGGGAATCCATTATCTTCCTGAAAGTTTTGAGTTGAAGGAAGTGGAGATGGATGCCTATGGTTGTGTAACAAAGGTTGTTAAGACACATACCATAACGATTTAAAGAAATATTTAACGTTTTCTAACGGTAAGACAAAATTTGAATTTGAATCCAGCAAACTGTTTGGCAATACAAAAGGCAAACAGTTTAGAATGAGATAAATCACACATATTCCTCAGCTTATGTTAAAAAAACAAATCTTATTTTTCAAAGTAAGGGGGGAATAACTACGAATCGGACAGTTATTGGGTGAACTCCCAAGCAGGCGGTAGTGGACAGGGGCGACCTAATTCAGAAGATCAAAATCATTAAGATTGACGAAGAAAATAATGAAATAAGACTGCCTAACGCTGAATTCAAGATTACTAATGTTGCAGATGGTTCACACTTTACTCTGACAACAAATGCTCAGGAGAGGCTGTCTCAAATAAATTAAAAACCCGGAAAGTATAAAATCAAAGAAACAAAGGTCCCCTGTTGATATGTCCTCGACCCTACAGAGCATGAAGTGACTGTAGTGGCGGGAGAAGCACTGTTCTGGACAGGAAAAATAAGAGAAGCAAGGTAAATATTCCTGTAACCAAGATATGGAAAGATGGAGATAACCAGGACGGAAAAACGCCCGGATAGTATAAAAATTCAGCTTCTGGCAGACGGACAGAAGTAGCAGGGAAGACGCTAACTTTGACAAAAGATAATAACTGGACAGATAGCTTCAAGAACCTTGACGAATATAAAGGTGACAAGAAGATAAATTACACGATAAAGGAAGTTAAAGTTGAAAAACGGTTACACCAGCGTTACCACAGGTTCGGCAGAAAACGGATTCAAGGTAACAAATACAAGAGAACCTGAAAAAGACTAAAGTAGAAGGTGAGAAAACCTGGGATGACGCAAATGATCAGGACGGAAAGAGACCAAATGAAATAACGGTAAATCTTCTTGCAAACGGAAAGAAAGTAAAGGAAGCTAAGGTTACTAAAGATACTAACTGAAATAGCAGCTACCGACCTTGACAAGTACAAGGACGGTCGAGGGGATAACGTACACCGTAACAGAGAATGAGGTAAAGACTATACCACTAAAAATCGAAGGTTATAAGATCACCACTAGCTACACGCCCGGAAAAACAAGTGTAACCGTAACTAAGAGCTGGGAAGATGCAGATAACCAGGACGGAAAGCGTCCAAGCAGCATCAAGGTGCAGCTGTATGGAAATGATAAAAAAGTAGGAGAAGAAGTAACGCTCAACGAAGGAAATAGTTGGACTCATACATGGGCAAAGCTTCCAAAGAACGCGCAGGAATACCTATAAAGTATACGGTAAAAGAAGTAGGGGAAGTAGATAATTACACCACATCGTATGGTGAAGACAGCCAGGGCAATATAATCATCACTAACAAGCATGTACCTGAGAAGACCAAAGTGGAAGGACAGAAGACATGGAGTGATAATGATAATCAAGATGGAAAACGTCCGGAGTCAATTACGGTAAATCTTCTGGCTGACGGCAGGAAGGTGAAGGAGGTTAAGGCTACAGCAGCTACCGACTGGAAATACAGCTTTACCGATCTTCCGAAGTACGAAAACGGAAAGATGATCAAGTACACCGTAACGGAAAACACCGTAGATGACTACAATACCGAGATAGAAGGCTATGATATCAAAAATAGCTATACTCCTGAAGAAACCTCTGTAACCGTAACCAAGAGATGGAACGACAGCAACGATAAGGATAGAATAAGACCTGAACGTATCAAAGTACAGCTCTATGCGAACGGAGAGAAGAAGGGAGAAGCTGTTGAGCTTAAGGCAGGAAGCAATTGGAGCTATACATGGAACAGGCTTCCTAAGAAGGCTAAGGGAAAGGATATAAAGTATACCGTTAAGGAGGAAGGAAGTCCTTCGGGTTATACTGTGAGTGTGGATGATAAGGATCATGGTAACATCATCATCACCAACAGCCATACACCTAAGGAGATTACGAAACCTAAGACAGGAGATGCGAACAGATTCATCGCTTATCTGGCAGTGATGCTTATCTCTGCAGCGGCGGTTATAGGACTGCTAGTTTCAAGGAGACGCATAAGGAATTAGCCGCAGGCGGTGACAGATTAAAAGACCTGAAATATCAGAGCGGAATCTGACATCCTGAACCGACCAAACAAGAACAGCAGACGAAAGGCGATCGAAGTAGATTTGATCGCCTTTTTCGAGTGCATAATACTCTTTGGTCCATAACGTTCTTTAATGTATGTTCTTAAAAAGCTATTCCACAGATTGAGGGTCTAAATGAAACCGAGATTAATAGTTTCTCGCAGCTGAGAAGACATTAATCTGGGAGTATAGAATTTTTCTGTAAATAAAGGTCTTTCGTGAGAAATGTGTAACGGGCGGTCAGTTTCTTCTGGCCGGCTCTTCAAATGGTATCTGCTTTAGCAGAGGATTCGCCGAGCGATAGCGAGGTGAATCATCAAACCACCGGCTATGCCGGTGTGATTAGGATAGCTTTAGCTTCAAGAAAAATACCTCCGATGTTATCATGATGTTGGTTCGCCAACCATATCAAATAACAAAGGAGGTTGCCATCATGGATGACAAAAAATACTCTAGCACACACAAGCTGGAGATGTAAATATCATATAGTATTTGCACCGAAGTATAGAAGAAAAAGAAATATATGGAAGTACCGAGTGGAAATAGGGAAAGATGATAAGAATCCTATGCCAAAGAAAAGGTATCAACATTGTTGAGGCAGAGCTATGCCCTGACCATATACATATGCTTGTAGAAATACCGCAAAGTATTCTGTGTCGCAAATAGTCGGATATTTGAAAGGGAAAAAGTTCTCTTATGATATTCGATAAATTTGCAAATTTAAAAACTACAGGTATGGGAATAGACACTTTTGGTGCCGAGGGTACTATGTTGATACAGTATGGAAAAACGAAAAGAAAAATAACTGAATACATACGTACACAACTTCAAGACGACATAGTAGATGATCAAATGACGCTGAAAGAGTATATTGATCCATTCACAGGAGAAAAAGATGAAAGTGAGTCCTTTAGGGACTTGTAGCGAAAATACGTGCGGTTGGCGAATCTATTCAACGCATCTTAAGATGCAGCAGGTAAAGGCCCTTATAGGGCCAAAACAAATCACCGGCTGAGCCGGTGGTCATGATTTGAAATCCGGCACTTTCGCTATTCAGGCAGACGCTCCGGATACATAATCGACAACTCGCCACGGACTTTTCCCCCAGTTGCGTAGTGGCATTGTCCACTTGCGTGGTCAGAACGTTGCAAGATACAGTGCTTTCAGCAGTGCCTGAGACCGGAGAATACACTTCTCCGGCGGTTTAGCCGCCTCAGTGTCGAATTCAGTGATTCTATGGCGGCATTGGTCGTAGAAGGCTGTTCTGACATCCCCGGAAAACTTGAAAATCGGAGATATGGCGTCCCGGTTATTACTTCGGCGTTTTCGCAGCATAGGGACACTGTGGACTCCACTTATCTGTGACCTGATCAAGCTGCGTCAGTGCTGTCTTTTCGTCGGGAGCTGTATAAATCGTCTTAAGATCCTTCGCGAAGGACATCATGTCTTTGTTCGCCACATACTTCAATGTGTTCCTGACCATATGTACGATACAGCGCCGGTGCTCTGTTTTCGGGAATGCAGCCGAAATGGCATCCTTTATTCCGGTCAATCCATCTGAACAAAGGATCAGTATGTCCTGAACGCCTCTGTTTTTCAACGAATTCAAAACAGACAACCAGTATTTGCTGCTCTCGTTTTCTCCAACATCTATCGTCAGGACATCTTTGCTTCCATCTGCGTCGATCCCAAGAACAACGTATGCTGCACGCTTCTGCACAACTCCGTCTTCTCTGACAGAAAATGGATGGCGTCTATGAATACGATCGGATAAACTGCTTCCAGCGGGCGGTTCTGCCAGTCTTCGATCTGCGGCAGAATTTTGTCCGTTACGTCCGAAATGAAGCTTTCTGAAGCCTCAAAGCCATATATATCCTCAATCGTTTCAGAGATCTGTTTTGTGGTCATTCCCTTCGCATACATCGATATGATCTTCCGGTCAATGACCGAAATGTCTTTCCGGCGTTTTTTTACGACATTAGGTTCAAAAGAGGAATTGCGGTCCTGTGGAACATCGATGGACATGCTGCCATAGCTGGAATTGACGCGTTTATTCTTGTATCCGTTCCTGTAGTTCCGCTCAAGATCAAACTCATCTGAGCGCTCAGATTTCTCATAACCGATATGTTCATCCATCTCGGCCTCCATCATTTCCCTGATCGTGCCACCGAGAAGATCTTTGAGAGCATCCCGGATATCCTGAGCGCTCTCAATATCGTATTCTTCGAGTAGTCCGCGGATGATCTGCGTTTTCCTTCAGTCATTTCGACATGATGCATCGGTTTCTTTGGTTTTCTGGTCATAATAAAAGCCCTCCGTGATTTAATGATTGCTGTCACGAAAAGACCTTGTCAAATGTTTTTACAGAGTTTTTCTATTGTCCCACCCATAGCTTCGATACAGCCGGCGTGATGGCGCTGAAAAGATTCCCTGGTAACCGGGAGAGCTGTGAGTCATCATAAATATCCTGCACCGAGCGAAGGTCTATTTTTCATCTGAATTCTTATCCTTTTCGTAGTAATGAGAATACGTGTCTATGGCTTTTGCCATCGCTTTTGCGTTACCCTTGAGATTGTTGTCGAATAACCGGTTATCGTGCTTGCTGCTGATGAATCCCAGCTCTACTAAGCATGAAGGCATCTTATTCTTCGACAGCTCATCGTATTCGTGCTCCTTACTGACTAATGTGCCGGCGCGAATTCTGCAGCTTGGTGAAACCCTCTTTATGCAGCTGCTTCATTATCTGATTGCCCAGATAGCGGCTTTCCTCATTGTTGTCCATAGGGAGGAATACCTCGACACCTTGAGCCGATTTGTCCTCTGCCTTGTTCCTGTGAATTGAGACCATCAGCTTAGCCTTGCTTTTTGTTGGCCATCTTGCCGATTTTAATTCGTTCGGTATAGCGGTCATCCTCGCGAGTCATATACACCTTGAAGTTCTTTTGTTGAGCTCCCTTCTTGACCTGAAGGGCAATTCTGAGGGTGTCGTCCTTCTCGTCTCGGCTCTTCGTCTGAGAACCGGGGTCGTGTCCTCCGTGACCGGGATCGATAAATATTACGCCGCGATCTAATTTCGGCGGGGCCAGAACATCTCTGTTGCGGTAAAGCCCTACTATAAAGAACATGACTGCTAAGACTGATACCGCTGCTGTGAATTTACGGCGTCTGCGTTTCTTTAGTTTTTTCCTTCTTTTGTCCGCGATTATGATATCGCGCATCTGTTGTTCGTTGAGTGCCAAATCCTTCTCCTAAAAACTTAACTGATCAGATATATCTCCTCTATGCTACAATATTGCGTAAAATTTGTAAATAATATACAAGTGTACGGACAGAATCGTTGAAGGTTAGAGGCTTCGATGATATAATCTATGCGAACTAATTTCTGAATATAAGAGGAGTCTGTATGTATGCATTGACGGCGAAAGCCATGAGCTACATGGATGAATATACGATTGACAAGGGCATTTCCGGTGCCGTCCTGATGGAAAACGCTGCCGGCGGGCTTGTCGATGAGATAATTGCACGTTATCCAGACAAGGACACAGAGATCCTCGTCGTCGTTGGTCATGGTAATAACGGGGCAGATGGTCTCTGTGCGGCCAGATGGCTACTGCATCTCGGATATATCGTCAATGTGTATTTCGTAGGAGATAGAAGCAAGGTTTCGAGAGCCTTTACGGATCGAGCTCAGAGTGCTGACTTCGATGAGCAAGTCGTTCAGAATGTACGGACTTGGATCGCGCGATGATATGAAGGTGCTGCAGCAGCGATACGATGTCATTGTCGACGGAATCTTCGGCATAGGACTCAACAGGCGATTTGGAGCAAACTTTGCCAAGTTTATTGAATACCTCAATACCAAGTCGGGATTCAAGATAGTAATAGATATTCCGTCCGGACTCAATGTTACTACCGGCGGCATCATGGATGCCGTATTCAAGGCAGACCCGACAGTTACGTTCGGCAACTACAAGACAGGTATGTTCTTTTGGAGCAGGCAGAGCAGTTACAGGCGAGGTCAAGCTAATAGATATAGGAATTATCAAGTCCGGATACGCTTTTGATTGAAGATAAGCTGTACATCTGCGACAGGGACTTCCTTGAGGATACGCGGCATTTGGCGCTTATACCCCGAGAGGAGCGCTCGCACAAAGGGCACATTCGGCTCGGTCGGGATAGTGGTGGGGCCTAATGCGATGATGGGAGCCAGCATGCTGGCGGCTAAGGCTGCTTACAGGTGCGGCTGCGGTCTGGTCAAGGTGTTCTGCCCTAACAAATACGTTGGTTACTTCAACGTCGCTATCCCGGAGACTGTGGTAGTACCGTACAAGAATGACGATATCTCGGGAGCGATGACGGAGTTTGCGAAGTCGGTTGATGTGGTGCTGATCGGTCCGGGTCTCAAGGAGGATTCGACGGGTCGAATCTAGTTAAAACAGCTGCTTGCCATGGACATCAAGATGGTTATTGATGCCGGAGCGCTCAATATAATATCCAAGAATCTCAAGCCTTTCCGTAAGAGGAGGGCAGAATGCGTAATTACTCCTCATGTGGGAGAGATGGCAAGGCTGTGCGACGAGGACATCAAGGTTGTAGACAAGAATAAAATTGGCTTTATCAGGAAGTTCTCGGAGCGTTATAGCGTAAGCATGGTGGTTAAGTCGGATGTATCGCTGATATCATTGCTTAGTGGCAGCGACCAGAGGTTGTTCCTCAACATCCTTGGCAATTCCGGTCTTGCAACTGCAGGGCTCAGGAGATGTGCTTGCAGGGACAATTGCATCGCTGATCGCTCAAGGCAACAGTCCCAACAACAGCTTGCTGTACGGAGTGATGATCCACGGTAATGCTGCGGACAAGCTCGATACAGGAGAGGATTCTCGACGCAAGATGATGGCCAGTGATATTGTGGACAAGCTCTTTTTAGCGCGTACCATAGCGTATGGCATAAATCGTGCAGAGGTGAATGCATATAGTTATAACAGGCGATAATAGGCGGATATTGATATTGGTTCAGATAGTAACACATATGTGTCCGCTATGAGTTGTAAAAATAAATTGTCGCAAATAGAATAAAAAGTTCATTGAGGACTTCATTCAAGTAAACTTTTGTTACTAGGCAAAAGAAGAATGGAGAGACCAATGGAACAAATCAATAATATCACGAAAAAGAAAATGGAAACAAATAACTGAACGAGATAGATACAAAATCGAGGGGTTATTGGCTTCTGAATGAAAACCAAGCGACATTGCTAGGGCAAATAGGATGTTCAAAGCGAACAATAGAAAGAGAACGAAAAAGAGGACTGACAGAGCAATTAAGACCAGCAACAGAAAACATACTAAAAAAAGAGATGTTCAGAAAGTTTGTGTCTATTTTGCAGATGTAGCACAAGTAAAACATGAAAATGCAAGCTTGAACAAGGGAAGGAATCTAAAAGATTGGCTCAGAGCATGAACTAGTAAAATTCATAGAAGAAAAAGATTGGAAAAAGAGCATTGGTCGCCGGAAGCGGTAATTGGATATATAGAGGCAAAAAGAACTGCGGTTTAAGACAAGTATATGCGTGAAAACGCTGTACAACTACATTGATAAAGGATTGTTTCCGGGAATAAGTAACAAAGAATTGTTACACAAAAAGAATAAAAAGAAAAAGAAGGCAACATAGAGTAAGAAGGGTATCATTAAATAATCGAAATGGGAAAAGCATAGAATATAGACCAATCGAAGCAGAAAACAGAGAAGAGTTTGGACATTGGGAAATTGATTTAGTGATTGGGAAAAAGGAACCAAGCCGGTAATACTAACGATAGTTGAACGAAAAACACGAAAAAATCACTTTATGTGTGTAATAAACTTTAATAATTAACCTCAAACCCCTTGAAATACAAGGATATTTACAAGAGAACAGATTGAATTTTACTACCAATTTACTACTTTTGAGGAAAAAAGCCTTGATATGCTGTAGAAAACTCTTGCGAGATAAAGGTATTTTTACCACAGATGCAATAAGGTATGTTGCAGGTATCAAAATTAAATAGGAAATCGTAAAAGCGGTGATCTTTCACTTCTGTTAAAGGAAGTATAAGAACACCGCTCTTTTCATGCCCTCATGTATGAAGTATAAGCATATACAGGCTTGAAATACAAAGGCTTTCAGAGGCGGTTTTGACAGTAAAGGGAATATACCTTTTCTTTCAAAATCGCCCTTTAACTGCGTAACAAATAAAAAAATGAAAGGAGCAGAGATCATGGCAGTTTTCAGAGTAGAGAAAAACAAGGGCTATACCGTCATGAGCAATCACCACCTGCGAAATAAGGAGCTGACCCTAAAAGCAAAGGACTTACTTTCTCAAATGCTGTCGCTTCCGGAAAACTGGGACTATACCCTTGCGGGACTTTCCCATATCAACAAGGAAAGTATAGATGCCATTCGGACCGCCGTCTTGGAGCTTGAAAAAGCGGGATATATCGAAAGATCGCAAGGCAGGGATGAAAAAGGAAAAATGACAGCCATTACATATACCATTTATGAGCAACTGATTAGTCAGGTATTTGAAAATCCCATGCAATTAAATAAAGATATACAAAAATACGGATCCATCAAAAAGAAAAAAATAAAATAAAGATGGATTAAATACCGATTCCATTCCTATCCTTTCCTTTCCCATGACCCTCTCCTTTAGTGAGGACCATCGCCTGAAAGGAACAGATAGACGCATACAAAATCTATGAAGAAATTATCAAGGACAATATGGAGTATGAACACCTCATAAGCATCGAAAATGCCTTGATTTCATCAAAAATCAATCATATTTCAGTGTAATCCCATATAAACCACTCATAAAAAGCCATAATTTTTCAAGGATGTTTACGTTGTTGCATGTTTAGCTTTTAGTTTTTTGTTATTGCCATATAATATAACAAATGCTATAATGTCTGCAAGGAGATGAGACTATGGAATTCTGTACTATTGTCAAGCGAATAAGAAAAGGAATTAGGATTAAGCCAAGAACAGTTAGCTCGTGAGCTTGGTATCAGCTTTTTCGACAGTAAATCGCTGGGAAAATGAAATCGCACCCTAGCCAAATGGCGAAAGGGCTTTTTACAGCTTTTGCAAAGATAAAAACATAGATATTACTTTTTACATGAAAGGAGAGGTATGAATGATAAGTCTTACACGCAATGATGTAAATAATATTGCTGTTGAAGATGAATGGAATTTTAGCGAAGATGCTGAGTTACTCATGCACACAATTCATGCTTATCCTGCAAAATTCCCAGCATTTATTGCTACAAAAGCATTTGACTATGCTGAGCAAGAAGGTGTCAATGTTAAAACGGTTGCAGATGTTTTCTGCGGATGTGGGACAGTAGCATTAGAAGCAAAACTTCATAGCAAAGAGTTTTGGGGGTGCGACATCAACCCGGTTGCAACATTAATTGCTAAAACTAAAAGTACAGAATATAACATTGATATTGTAACCAGCTATTATGAAAGAATAAAGGCAACTTATGAGGCTACGGAAGTCAATAAAACAATATATGCTGAAGCTAATGAACGCCTAAAAATACTGGTTTACAGAAAACAGTTTTTATTGATTTAATGAGATTAAAAACAATCAATTGAAGTCGTTGTCCCAGAAGGTGAATATCAGGATGCCTTTCTTTGCCTCTTTTCATCTATTCTAAAAAGGCATCGTCAAAATGGTTAACAAAATCAATAAAGCCACAGATGAGATCCCAACAAGAAAGAGAGTTGTTGTTTGGAGTGTGTTCAAGCAACACTTTGATAAATTCTTCAAAAGCATTAATTCAGATTAACTCATGTATCCTAAAAAGCCATCAAATATTAGAATAGAGAACGAGAATTTTTAGACTTTGAAGATTTCCCAAAAAGTAGACTCTGATTATTTCTAGCCCACCATATGCAACGTCATATGAATATGCTGACCTGCACCAACTTTCTTCGCTGTGGCTACAATATACTTCTGATTATCGTGATCTCAGGAAAGGTTCCATCGGCAGTATGTATAACAGCGAGGGATTTTGAGATTGAATTAAACTCATTGAACGCTGTTGGTCAACAAATTGTACAAGCCCCTATTGGGAGATCGTGAGGCTACAGCAAAAGTACGCTCAGTGGCTCGATATTACATAGATATTCAACGAGCTATTCATAACTGCGCAAGTATGTTAAACAATGGAGGAATGGCATTTTTGTGGTAGGAGACACTGAGTACAGAGGCGTGAAAAATTAAAAATTCAGAACACCTTATTCAATGCCTTTGCAAACGAAGGATTAACAGACATAAAAGGCAGCGAAGCGAAGAATATCAAATAAGCAGCTTTACTCCGTATCGTGATAAAAATGGACGGTTTTCTTCTGATAAAAACCAACGAACAATCTATCACGAGAATTCATTATTAGTGGGAAGGATGTAGGTACTCAATGAATGAGACTTTATCAATTAAGCCATATGCTCGACTTATCACCATGCTTGGAGACCAATTAATAAAAATGAATTGATTGCACTGGTAGAATTAATTAAGAATTCATATGATGCTGATGCTTCATGGGTGAAAGTAAGCTTTATTGATTTTGCACCGGATTATGCCTTGACTGCCACTTCTAAAATCATCATAGAAGATGACGGATGTGGTATGAACTGCAGATATACTAAAGCATTGGCTCAATCAGCTACACCCGATAAATTAAGGCGAAAAGCAGTAAACGCAAAAACAGAAAAAGGTCGTACTACAGGAGAAAAAGGAGTCGGAAGATTTTGCAATCTTTTAGTTAGGAAAAACCATTAAAAATAACAACGAGAGACAAAGACAGGATGACGAGGGGCATTTTATTGATGTGAAGGTGACGACATCGAAAACACTCGTGTGTGATTTTTCGAAATACGATGATAATTTTTGAAAAGAAAATGGCCAAGACAAGATCTTTTCCTTGAAAACCTACAAGTGGAATTCTCACAAACCAATCCTACCGCCATTGTTCCTAAGATATTGTCTTAGGTGACGACTAAGCGGAAGCGGAAACCATATGGAACAATTGTTGAAATAAGCAATCTTAAAAACAAAATGGACGGATCTACGTGTTGCTCGTGTTCAGAAAGAAGTTGGTAAATTACAGCAATTTTCTCAAGATACTGACAGCGACTTTGGAGTGTGGATATATAAAGACAACTCAACTACACGAATCTCAAGACAGATATAAGAGCAGCTTCACAAATGCCTTGAAAATAAGTCTGTTTTCAAAGGTTACTGACGGACGCTATTCTTCTGAGGGTAATATCATTAGTTTTAATATCAATGGTCAAAACGTCAATCTTAGTTTTGAAGATCAGGATATAAGAGGTCTAAAAGCAATTTGAAAAATTTAATACACCTGAGTATAAAAACGGAATGGTAGACTTCCAGCTTCGAATTTTACATCTTCGATTTTAATGTAGATTCTGAAAATCCATCAAAGTATTTTTGGATAGCGACGACAAAATAATACGCGAGCATAGAATCTATCTTTACCGCGACGGACTACGAGTGATGCCATATGGTGACCCTGAAGACGATTGGTTACGGATTGATATTGCAAGAGGTACAATTAGAGCTGACGAGTTTTTTGAGCAATGACCAAGTCGTAGGCTGTGTTTATATATCTCAAACAGAAATCCTAAACTGATTGACAAAACAAATCGTGAAGGGCTAATTGAAGATGGTCGAGCTCTTGATGATTTTATTACTGTGTTGCAGCTAATTTTGAAGTACTTACGTAAGAAACCGTTTGCGCAATACTTAATTGATAAGCAGCGAAAAAAAGACATTGACAGAATAAAGCGTGGGAGACCTGCAGAATTAATTGAATCAGCAAAGAAGCAATACACTGACGACAAAAAGATTTTGACATTTTTCAAAGTCTTTCGAGAGCAGTTACACAAAAGAAAAGAAAGTCCTTGAGGACCGAATTAATAAGACAGAAAACCTTGCTGCTGTTGGTCTGTCAATCGAGACTGCATCCCATGATGTAATGCTTTTTATTCGAAAGACACTAGAGAACCAAGATTCCTTGATTCGTGATCTTATGACAGAGGAAGAAATAGATAAGCAAGAATTGCTCAAACGTTTGACACTCATCCGTGGAAATCTTTCCATAGTTGAAACACAGATGAAAGATGTTCAGTTGCTTTTCCCTTCAACTAAATCGAGGACAAAGAGCATTAATGTTAAAGAAATCATCGAAAAAGTACACAGACTATATAAAACGGTCTTTTAACGAGAATAAGATTTTTATCGATTTTGAGTGTTACTGAGTCGACCGTTGATTATGAAAACAACAGATGCTGTTTTACTCAAGTATTCATTAATTTGTTGACAATTCATTATATTGGCTGAAAACAGTAGATGAGAGCGTCGTATAAAATTTCGATTGATGGAAACAAGCAACGACTTATTTTTCTCTGATAACGGACCGGGAATAAAAGATGATGATGTAAATTATATTTTTGAAGCCTTTTATTCTGGAAAAGGAGAAGAAGGTAGAAGGCTTGGTCTTTCATATTGCAAAACAGTTACTGGATAGATATGATTACTCAATTGACTTGGCAGAATTTTCTAAAGATAAAAAGTGTTATGCGGAGCTAATTTTTATACTAGAATTCATAAAAGAGGATAAAAAGAAATGGATGTGAAAACACTTTTTCAAAGGCATTGCTGTTATTTTCGATGACAAGTAGTAACCCAACATCGACTATATATACAATAAAGGAAAACATCCAGCGTAAAAACATTCCTGTGGCGGTATATAATGAAATGCCACGACCAGAAATAATACCATCGTTATCAAATGCTTCATTTGTGATGCTTGATTAGGATTACACAAATGGTGAATTCAGTGTTGAGGGAGAGGAACGTTTGTCGGATGCCAACCGAGCTCAAAAATCGATGCAGGATGAAGAAATTAATCCTATTTATCAGAGAGCTCTTGCGTTGTGTGTTTATCCCTGTATTCATTTTGCATCAAAATCCGTGGATAGTATCAAAAACAACTTTGCGTGATGTCGGGTTGTGAGTATGATGACAGGATAATCGAATTTTTATAGCAGAAAAACGATATTAGTTCAGAAGATAAGCTATTTGATGCTATTGAGGAATGGCTTAAAAAGCGATGCCATCAGTATACGTTTTAAAGGAATGGGAAAAGAACATATCAAAAAGCAAAGACGCAATGATTTTAGAGCTATACGGGTATTCGCCTAATTGGGTGAAAATTATTTGGGACATGCTTAAAGAAGATACCGTAGAAAACCATTATGAATTTGGAGAATTGTAACGAGACATCTAAACAACCGAATTGGATCATACGCATTTGATGAAGACATAATAGGGGCGCAAAGAGATATTTCACCAGAAGAATTGAGACGTGTTGTAGAAGGTGAGCGTTATCTCGTTTATGATACACAGCCTGAACAAGCATACACAGGAGATTTGTTTAAAGATGGTAATAAGTACTACTTAAATATACGTGCTCAGTGCGATCTCTCGCGTATGAACGAATGCGATACGTATAACCCTTTACTATACTGTATCGAAGGAAGGAAATTACGGAATAAAGATATTGTAACGGAAGATATTAGAATGACAACAGAAGAGATTTTGATCTTTGATAAACGCAAGTGTTTTTCTTTTAGATGAAATGCGCGAAATATGCAAAGATGAGACGAAAGTCAAGGACTTTAATAGAAACTTTGCAAAAAGCATCGGAATAGCATAGGAAGGGTACTTTCTGGAAAGAAAATGACAAGGTAATAGTAGGGTGTGTTGCTGGCGAACAAGTGTTGCAGTTTAATTTGAATATTAGTATAAAAGAATTTTATTGCTGTGAAGGATAAACGCATCAGGGAGAATTCTCCCACCATATATAACACGTATCCAGCAGAAATGTGCCCAGAATATGGTTCGAGAGGAGTTATGCCTATGCCAAAAAGAATTGTTTATGAATTTTGAAGATTAAACACTATATTCATGGGGGCAGGATGAAAAATCCTGCCCATTTTGATGTCCTACTATACTCTCCCTTTCGGTTCAAATGACAGCGTAAAAACAGAAGAATTTTTTTAATGTCCTTTAATAGGCTTAATCTTGTAACCGACATATCTTTTAAAGGCTCCTTTGATTTCTTCTATATCTTCCTGATACACATTTCCTGTGGCATTAGCTCTTTGCAATCTGATTGATGTTGCCCTCGATTTTTGAAAGCTCTGCCGTCATTTTTCTTTATATCGCTGTCGATCTACCTGAACGATATATCCGTTTATCGACATTTTTCCGAAGGTACGCTTCCATATTTCTTGTAGGCACCTGTTTCATCTTCAATCAAATTTCGTTCTTCTTCCGTAACACGAAATTTAATCTGACATTTTCTTTTTCTATTATTCATAGGTGAATTTCCTTTCTGTTTTCATAGAGGGTTTGGGACACTTCCCATGGTTCGACCCCAGCAGGCTTTAGCCTGCGAGGTACAAAGCAAAATCTCTATCGCTCGGAACTGCGGAAAATAGAGATTTTTACGGAAAAAGGGTACCTTTCCTATGCTTGCTATTCCACTTATCCCTTAATCTCTATAACAACGGTAATTTGCCTTTTTGCCAAAGATTGCAAAGAAAAATCTTGAATTCAAATATAATATGCTATAATATAACTAAGTTATATTTGAGAAAAAGGAGGATCATGCAAGTGTCTAATAGCGATTATGAAGCAACTCATAGAAAAATATTAGATTGTGGGATGGCGATTTTAAAGAGCAAGGATTTGAAAAATCTAATTTAAGAGCAATATGAAAAGGCGGCAGGTGCGACTACAGGTGCTTTTATGGGCATTTTGAAGATAAAGAAGCTCTTTTTCTTTTGAATTGGTTGAACCTCTGATAGCTCAAAATAAAACACATATTATGCAATGTATGAAGACAAGAGTTTTGATGTTTATAAGAAAGAAAAGACCAATAAGGAAAGAAACTATCCAGAACATTTTTAGCATCAAAAAGCACAGGGTGCTATAGAAATGGTTTTATATTTCTTTGAACATAAGGATGAATTTGAATTATTAGTATTTGGTTCTTATGGAACTAAATATAATAACTTTTTAGATGGCATTATTGAGAGGAGGACAAGAATCATTTTGAAATTTTAAGTATGATATACAGGGAGAATAATGTTAATGGTGTAATAACCAACAGAATTCATCTGCTAATCATGCATACTTTTATGCTTTTGTCAGAGGTAGCAGTTCATTCTCCAAAGTAAAGAAGAGTAGAAATTGAATGCAACTTTGATTTCAAAATTCTTTAATGAAGGCTGAGAAAAATACGAGGGTGTATAGATGTTTTTGCCTAAACATAACTTTGTTATATTTAGAGGCAAAACTGGAGATAAAAATTGGATATTTTTCTGTGCAAAAACAGAATATATCATATCATTTTAAGGAGGATCACTTTATGAATTTAAAAGGTATTGTAAAAATAGCAGTATTCTCTGTTATTGGATTTGTATTGACGATGGGGTTGAGGATTTTTTGACAGGATCATTTGAGTATGATTCCAAGCTTGTATTTGTCATCTGCGTTGTCAACAATCATTGTTGCAACTATTTTTGTAATTATGTGCAAGCAGGTTGGACAGAGGAACAGCTTTTTGTACTTCCTACTGATGGGAGTATTTTATGTTCTTATGGGTATGTGGCCGGTAATTGTTGTTTGTGCTATTGCAGGGAGTTTTAGCAGAACTTGTAATTGGTAAGAAAGAAACTATACAGACAAAAATATGAAAGTTGGAATTGCTTTTTGGAGCAGGTATGTTCATCTATTCCCTACATGCTATGTATTTTACTTTTGTATTTGGTGTCGAAGGACTTACAAAAACAATTTCGAAGATGTTTACAACAGATTATGCAACCTTACTCAATAATTTTTATACCCCTAAAATATAGCAATCTGCTTATTGATTGCTGCTATTGCATCTATTATAGGAGCTTATTTTTGGAACATATATTTACAACAAATTTTTCAGCAATAGGAAGAGGTGTCTTGTAAAGGCAAAAATAATAATAAAGAAAAATATAACTATCAGATAAAATCAACCCGCTTACTATAGTTGGGGTTGATTTATTGCTTTCAGTTGTTTTGACAGCGGGAGAGCAGCTCAATATTTTATAGCACTTATTTTTGCGTTATGGATGTTGCTTTTATTTGCTTATAAAAAGTATTTGGAACAGTATGCACGCTCGTTGTTATATGGGGAATAGTTTGTCTGTTAAAGCCATTCTTGGGCAATGTTTTGTTGGCTCAATATATACAATGCTGCTTATAGTTTTGAAGTTTTTCACCAATTTTTATTTTTGGGAAGAGTTCTATCCTCATACAGTTCATCCCATTTGATGGCAAAGCGTTTAGAAAGATAGGATTGGAGCAGCATTGGCATAGGTATTACAATATTTTTCCGATTTGTTCCGAAATCTCTATTCGAAATGAAAAGAAATTAGAAATGGAATGAAAATAAAGGGGCTTTAAAGCAAGCATTCTTAAGCCGGTAAAGTCATTTTGAATTATATTTTGTTCCGCTAATGTATAAGTGCATTGATATAAGTGATACTTTAACTTGTTCGATTATATCTAAGGGGATTGAATATGATGGTACACAAGCATACATGAAGTTAAGTTTACCATTCTTGATGTTTTAATGTGTAGCATTGGCATAGTTTTAGTCTTGGTGAGTGTATGGAAAATATTTTAGAAGCAGACATACAATCTTTTCACGGAGAAGATTTGGTGCTTAAAGATTTAAGCCTATCTGTAAAAAAGGAGAGATTATTATATTAACTGGTCTTTCAGGATGTGGGAAAACCACACTTTTAAGGCTTTTGAATGGGTTGATACAATCTTTTTATGAAGGACATCTAAATGGCGAGGTCAAGCTGTTGGGAAAGGATATAACTCTATAAAAAAAGGAGAACTTGCAAAAGTATATAGGTAATGTATTTCAAAACCCTAAAGACCAATTTTTGTGATGTGGTTGAAGATGAAATTGCTTTTAGTTGGTGAAAATTTAGGTTAGATAGAAAAAACCTTAAAAAGAAAAAGTTGACGAAGCAAATGAATTTACTTGAAATAGATTATCTAAGAAAAAGTCTATTTTCGAACTGTCTGGAGGTGAAAGACAAAAAGTAGCGATAGCAGGAACTCTTATTTATGACACAGACATTATCTTTTTGATGAACCATCAAGCGTTTGGATTATGACAGTATAAGGAAATTTACGAGATCCTTATTAAGTTAAAAGCATTAGGAAAGACAATTGTTATAGCCGAACATAGGATTTATTACCTAAAAGATATTTTTAGTAGATTGGTCTATATCTAAAGATGGAGCAATACAGGATGTTTTTCAAAATGGACAGCTTAATAATAAAAAGTGTAGAGAGCTTGAACTGAGGACACTTAATGAAAAGGAGCTTGTGTCAGAAAGGAGCCTATTGATACTGAAACCTGTATCAAAAGTTAATAAAGCTAATATTCATCAAGGTAAAAGAATTTTAATAAAAAGATGTGACTTTGATATTAAAGAAAAAGAAATTATGAGGATCGTTGGTTCTAATGGCGTTGGAAAAACAACATTGGCAAAAGCATTATGTGGACTTTCTGAAAAATATTTAGATGTGAGCTATGAACGAAGAATCAGAAGGAAAGAGAATAAATCTTATTTTGTTTTACAAGATGTAGATTCTCAGATAGATACTGTAGAAAAGTGAACTGATATTTTGCAAAGATAAAAATTCAGTAGTGATTTAGAAGAAACTGTAACTCACTTAAAAGATACAGATTTGTATAGAAGAAACCAATCATCCACAGAAATTATCTGGGGACAAAAACAACGACTGGCAATTACTACCTTTTTATCGAACGCAACTGATTGTTTTGGATGAACCAACATCAGGTCTTGATTATAGAAGCATGAGGATTATGTCTGAACTGATTATAAAAAGGCAGAAGAAGTTCCAATTATATATCACTCATGACTTAGAATTATTATTTAAGACTTGCCATTCTGTTTTAATGATTGGCGGTAATGATTATAAGAAGATACCGTAAAGTGCAATGAAAGGATAATAATGATTTTATGGATAGGAAATTTATTGAAGGAGGGAAACTATGTTAAATAAGGTTTTTCGAGATCATGCCGGTTCGCATAAAAATCAATTCACTTAGCAAGTTTTATTATGCTTATTAGTGTAATTATGGGTGTAGTACCTTTCTCATGTTGCATATCAGATTATCAATCCAGCTTATTTTAGGTGAGCAATTAAAATTTCGAAAGAATTGCTATTTTATTGATCAGTATTTTAGTTTGTTTAGTGTTGCAGGCTGTATTAGGAGGTTTAGGTATTAATGTATCCCATAAAGCAGCATACAACACTCTGCTTGGGCTTTGAGACATCTTTATAGAAAAATGAAGCTCTTCCATTGGGTGTTGTTGAAGAAAAAGGGACAGGTACAATCAAAAATGTTTGTGGATGATATTGGTAGTTTAGAGGTGCTTTTTAGCTCATTCGCTTCCTGAAGGAATAGCCAACCTAATTGTACCTATTATGGTTTATGTTTCAATAGTTTTTATTGACTGGAGATTAGCATTACGTCATTAGCTTTCTATTCCGATTAGCATTCTCGCAATGATGATTATGTACTCTGTAGGTATGAAACAAATGGGACCATATTATATGGCAAGTGGAAAATGAATAATACCATTGAGTATGTAAACGGTATGGAAGTTGTAAAAAGTATTTAATAAAGCAAACAGAGTCTTATGAACGCCTTCTAAAGATATCAGTAATTACAGAGATTATGCACTTGCTGGTATAAGACGGCATGGCCATGGATGGCGTTATACAGTAGCTCTACTTCCATGCACGATTATTTTAACATTGCCGCTTGGTGCTTTGTGTATATATGGGCTATGCAAGCCTTTCTAACTTAATATTGATATTATGTCTTTCTTTAAGTATAGGCTTACCACTACTGAAAGCTCTCAGTTCTTACCAACTATGCCGCAGTTAAATTATAAAATTTCTGCTTTGGAACAAGCTTTAAATATGGAACCTTTAAAACAGGGAGGAAAATGATTTTAAGGGAACGGACATACTATTTTATATGATAATGTTACCTTTGGTTATCAGCTAGCAAGATAGGCGAAAATGGACAGCCTGAAACCTATATTAAGAATGTTATTCATAATGTAAGTTTTACAGCAAGAGCTGAGAAAAGACAGCGATTGTTGGAGAATCAGTTCAGGAAAAAAGTACTTTTAGCTAAACTGTTAATTCATTATTATGATGTTTTTAGATGGGAAGCATACGTATAGGGACAAGATATACAGGATATAAGATTGGAATCACTCAACAAACAAATTTCTTACGTATCACAAGACCAATCTCTATTAATACCTCGCTTTTTAGAAAAATATTCGCATCGGTAATTTAGATGCCAGTGATGATGAGGTTATAGGAGTAGCTAAAAAGCCCAGTGCATGGGAATTCTAAATAGACTTCCGGATGGTATTTATTCTTTTGAGCTGGTGAAGCAGGAAAGATGCTTTTCAGGTGGAAAGGCAAAGAATATCATTGCAGAGCTATTTTGAAGAATGCTCCGATTGTTGTACTTGATGAGGCAACAGCCTACGCAGATCCGGGAAAATGAAGAAAAATGGAAGGGGCTATTCGTGAACTCATAAAAGGAAAAACCCTTAATTGTTGAAATGCATAAGTTGCCATCTATTGTAGATGCAGATCAGATATGGTCGCGGATCGCGGTAATTTAGTTGGAATGGAAAGCATAAAGATTTATTGGAATCTTCAGCAGAATATCGTAAATTATGGGATGCGACACTATTTAGTAAAGATTGGAAAATCAGCAGAAAGGAAGGTGAAATGAATGTTTAGACTAATTTCAAGAATTTTTAAAATTTATCAGGTAAATACAAAAACAGAATAAAGTCCGCATTTATATTTGCCTTTTGTTGAATCTATATTAAAGTAAAATGCCTATATTTATTGCATTTACCGTTTTGATTGATTTTATGCAAAAACGAGACACCTCCAAAAACTTTTCTATATGTAGGAGTAGGACTTGTTTAGTGGTTTTTGATACAAGCAGTGGTTCACTTCAAGCGATAAATTGCAAAGTGCCGCCGGCTTTATGATTTTTGCTGATAAAAAGAATGGAGCTTGGAAATCATCTTAGAAAGCTCCCGATGGGATACTTTTACAGCAGGTAATTTAGGAAAAATAAATTCTGTTTTAAGTTCGGACATGGCTTTTATTGAAGAAGTTTCCATGAGTACGATTGCAAATATGATGAGCTATGTATTATCAACGCTGTACTAACAATATTCATGTTTGTTTTTAGATTACAGAATTGGACCGATTGCGGTGTAGTGTAACATTGGTTGCAACACTGCTTGCATACAGTATGAATAAGATGTCTTTATCGGAAGCGGTTATTAGACAAGAACAAAGTGAAAAACTCAACGGATGCAGTTTTATCATTTGCTGAGAGGTATAGGTGTCTATTAAAAAGTTACAACCTTTTTGAGGCGAAAATTCTAAATCTCTTACAGATAATTTTTGTATCCTCAAAGGACACATCTATAAAATTTGAAAAATATAACACTCATGGACAACCGGTTTAAATATTATTTATGGAATTAGTATTGCATTTATTTTAGCAGTGGCTTTATATCTTAATAATAAAGGAACTTTTGGGACTTCCATATATAGTTGGGAGCTTATTTTTGTTTAGTGTTTGACTTATTCAGCCCTTTAAAAACACTTTATGGGTGAAGCTACTAAAGGCTTACTGTAATGAACGCTGTACTAGATCGCATTGAAAAAGTGTTAAATGAAACTGAATTACAAGATGTAGGTAAAAACATATTTCAAAATCTGAGTCATCAGAACCGAAATTTCTTTTAATCATGTTAAATTTTCTTATAGGAAAAAGAGGTTTTACATGATATGAGTTTTGAAAATGAGACAAGAATACAATGACGGCTTTAGTTGGGCAGTCCGGAGGAGGAAAATCCACAGTGGCAAATCTTTTTGGCAAGATTCTGGGATGTAGACTCTGGAGAAATTTTTGATTAGAGGAGTGAATATAAAGGATGTTTCACTGTCTGAATTGATGTCGAAATCAGTATGGTTTTCCAGAGATTATTTATTCCAAGATACAATTTTTAATAATATTGCTATGGGAAAAGAAAATGCAACGAGAAGAAGAAGTTATAGAAGCTGCCCAAAAAGCAAGATGCTATGATTTTATTGTAGCACTTCCTGATGGATTTGACACAATGATTGGAGAGGAGGAGCAACTCTATCCGGTGGTGAAAAACAAAGAATTTCTATTGCTCGCTGCATATTAAAGATGCTCCTATTGTAATTCTTGACGAGGCAAACAGCAAAGTGTTGATGTGGATAATGAAAGCTATATACAGGAAGCAATCAGTGAATTGGTAAAGAATAAAACCTTATTAGTTATCGCCCATAGATTAAATACTATTAGAGATGCCGATAATATCATTGTAATCAAGGAGAGTATGTTGCAGAACAAGGAACCCATAATGAACTAATTGCTTTAAATGATTTATAAAAATATGGTAGAGCTGCAAAATAAAAAAATAATGCGTAAAAATACTGTAAGAATATATTTTATATAAATGGAGGTGTTTAATTGAAACAGAAATAAAAGACAACTGTTAACAAAAAGACCGATAGATTTACTTTTTCAGCTATCTATTCGGCAGTTATCGGAATGATAGTAATCGGTCTATATCCGTTAATGGACGGAATATTTGCAGGAAAATTATAGGTCAGACAGCAATGACCGCTTGCGGCGTTGCAATGCCGCTTACTTTTTCAATAGCGGTGTTTCAACTCTTTATCGGTGTAGGTTCTGCGTCTGTCCTTTCTGGAGCAATCGGAAAAGGTGATCAGAAAACCGTAGATAAAAATCATGGGAGAATTTAATTTGATGGTGATTTTCTTCTCTGTAATTATTACAATTGGAGGAATACTTCTTGCTCCACATTTCTTGTCTATGGTTGAGCAACATGGGTGAAATCAAAAGCCTATGGTGTTGATATCTCAGAGTGATTTTTATAGGCTCTTTTGTTTGTAAACTCACACAGTCCGCAAACATGGTTATGCGTGGTGAAGGTCTAATGAAAAAGCCATGATGATAATGGGACTTGGCGCTTTACTAAATATCGCTTTCTTGATCCGATTTTAATGACAGTTATGGGTAGAATACGCCATTGAAGGTGCTGCCCTTGCAACGATTACAGCACAGTTTGTTCAGGCGGTTGTAACTGCACTACTTCCTGAAAAAGAGTAAAGTCATTAAAAATTCATAAGATTAAGTCCGATGCGGAAATAAAAAGAAATGTTTGGAGTAGGCTCATCAGCTATGATGATGCAGCTTTTGTTCATGATTCAGCAGACTATGCTCTGCATAAAATGGCATTTAAGATATGGTGGAGATCCAAAACCGGAATCTTTGATGGCAGCATCCCTGCGTATATGCCTTTTCATTTATTCCTCTTTGGGGAATTAGCCAAGGATTACAGCCTGTTGTAGGAACTAACTCGGAGCAAAAGCAATATGACAGAGTAAGACAAGCAATGAAAGTATTTTCTATCGGAGGACTTGTTCTTGCTGCAATCTGGATTCCGATCATTACTTTTTATCAGTCAGATATCTTGTGTTTGTGTGAGGCAAATATCATAGCACAAAAGGGTAGGAAAATTTCGAGACTGTTCTATTCCATTATTTATGTACGGTGTTATGGTGATGACAATCACATTCTTCAATCTATCGGAAACGGAAAGAAAGCAGGGATTATTGTCTATGTTCAGGCAGCTATTCCTGTTTGTTCCTGCAATGATTCTTTTGCCAATGGCATTTGGAGTGAAAAGCAGTTTTGGTTCACGCAGCCGCTGGTGAGACTTCATCATGAGTTGCAATAGGGTGTTGTAATGATGATAAAAGGAATTAAAAATATAGAAAAAGATTGAACCTAACACAAAATAGCAGGTAGTTTTATGAGATGAACTATAAAAAGATGAAACTACAATGGTTACTCTGCCCTGTTGCAAAGAATAAGACACGATTGCAAATCAGAAAAATACGGAGCTGAAAAACTTCCCGCTGTTCTGTCCGGAAAATGCAAACAGGAAACACTAATCAATGTGAAACAATTTAATGTATCAGTTATCAAAGAGCCAGATGCAAAGACACAGAGCCGGTAATTCACAGTTTATGAGACTGTAATACCGGCTTGTTTTATCGAAGGAGAAAAGCTACTTATGCGAAAAATACCCTGCACAAAGTTATATAAGACCGCCGTTATTGTCACAAGTAAAGAAGCGGAATTTCAAAAATAGGTCATAGTTTATGAAAAACACGGCGGCACTAAAGGATGTATCGCCGTGTTTATTTTACGCTATTTTAAATTTATATTGAAGGGAGATATATTCTATCTCTGGGTTTTCTATTCTTGTGTAGATAACCTGTTAAATCATATTCATACAGCTATCTTTTTCATGTCCGATCCCGGCTGCCCTGTGCAGTCAGGGATGCATTCACAAAAACTTTCTAAAAAATATTCGCTTTTCTTTGGCAGTTTTGGGCTCTGCGTTGTTGAGGGTTTACGAAAGGGGAAATTCTACCCGCTTTCGCGGCTGCGAGAGAGGATACCATGAATGAACCCAGAAAGAACCGAATGGCAGATACGCTGCGCATTTAACGGCTTCTGCAAGCGGACATTGAAAACGAAAGTATCAATGCCCATAAGGAACTTAGGAAGCGGCAGGCACACGAAATTAGTTTTTCCGACCTGACACCGAGAGAGGGAAAACCAGCTTTATACCTGTAGAAGATTTCTTTGCAGAAGAGTAAAGAAGAACAAACGCTTTTTGCACGGGCGGAAAAGAATTGAGTGCAAAAGCTGATCGCTGACGCAACTCACGAGCTTGCCGGAAGAAAAACGCAGAGCTGTCCTGCTCTACTCATCTTTTGATATGAGTGATGCGGAAATAGCAGCACTCTATCAGATTCCGAGAAGCACTGTGCAGTATCGAAGAACCAGCTCATTTAAGCTATTAAAACGCTATTTGGAGGAACATGCTATGACTACCACGACTGGTAAAACAACTGATGATGAACGCGGCATTTGCAGTCTTTATCCGGCAATCATAGCCGCAACCAAAGGAGAGCCGCAGGCAATGAATATTGCCTGCCAGCATTACGCAGGCTATATCGCACATCTTTCTATGAGAAAGCTCCGTGATGAACGAGGAAATACTTATTACGGCATAGACGAGGATATAGCTGGTCGCCTTCACTCAAAGCTTATGCAGGCTGTCTTGATGTTCAAGATTTGAAGAATGTAATTGTCTGCGTTCCCCTTTTCCGCAGACAAGGCGAAAAGAAGCTGCCGCCCTGTACTTTGACAAACATCCCCGCAAGATAACGGCGGCGTATCATAGGGCAAACCGGACACGTTCCTTTTGTGCCTTAGCTGTGCGGAGAATACGCCATAACACTTTCTTAACAGGAAGCCGAGCGAGAAATATTCTACCGTAAAGCAAGAATAGCACCTTGCAAGCCATGACAGCACAAAAATACATATGATACTCCCCTGCAGCCATACAGTCCGAGCGATTCAAGCGTCGCAGGCAATGGGTAGGGCTGGATGAGGTCCATGCAGGGGTAGAAATTCTCGTGAGGTTCAATGCTTAAAGCCATCGGTGATGCCTTTCTTAAAAATATAAATATCAACACTTTACTATACCTGTTTTGAGAAAGGGGGCGATGAGATGAATCAAATGGATGTGTCCTATTTGGGAGAAATATACCTTACCATAGAAGAAGCGACAAAAGTATTTTTCACATTGGAGAAACAAGTTATGAAAGTTGGCAGAAGAAAATCCTGCTGCAAATTGGGTGATATTAAACGGCAACTCAGTATTCAGATCAAACGCAAGCAGTTTGAAAAATGATCGATACGGTTGATCATAATCTAATGGAGATCGGGCCTTGACGATGGTATAATGGATATAGCATATCAAGGCTCTTTCCGTCTTGGAAAGGAGCATAAAATGTCAGAAAAAAGACGTGACAGCAAAAACCGAGTTTTGCGGTCAGGTGAGAGCCAGAGAAAAGACGGAGATATGCTTACAACATGTCAGATAACTTTGGGAAACCGCAGTTTGTGTACGCATGAAATTAGTTCCTACGGATAAGACACCTAAAGGTGAAGCGTGAGGATAAATCCTTGCGTGAAAAATCAGGAGATACAAAAGACCTTGATGACGGGATTGTCCCTGTGGGAAAGAAAATGACCGTATGCCAGCTTTATGAAAAGCACATAAGAAATCGTGCAAATGTAAGGCATGGTACAAAGCAAGGGCGTCAGCAGCTCATGAGAATACTTGAGGAAGATACATTCGGAGCCTGCAGCATTGAGAATGTAAAGATGTCTGATGCAAAGGAATGGGCTTTTACGAATGAAAGAAAAAGGCTATTCTTTCAAAACTATCAGCAATTACAAGCGTTCTCTAAAGGCAGCTTTCTATACCGCCATTCAGGATGACTGTATCAGGAAAAATCCCTTTGACTTTCATATCAATACAGTTATTGAGGATGACACCGGGCAGAAGATTCCTCTTTCTCCCAATCAGGAAGAAAGCCTGCTTTCTTTTGGAAAGCGATGATACTTTATTACAAGCATTGTGACGAGCTTGTCATTCTGCTTTGGTACAGGGCTTCGTATCTCCGAGTTCTGCGGATTGACGGACAGAGATATTGATTTTGAGAATCGTAGCTATCAATGTGGATCATCAGCTTCAATATTCCGGTAAAAAGTCCTACCGCATAGAAACTCCGAAAACGGAAAACGGCATTCGTAAAATTCCAATGAGCGACCGCGTACTTGAAGCCTTACAGAGAGTTATGCAGAACAGGAAAAGCAGTGATTTTACCGTTGACGGTTATACAGGTTTTCTCTTTCTTACAAGAAACGGAACACCACAGACTTGTATGAACTATGATTATATGTTTCACAGACTGGTAGAAAAGTATAACAAGAAACACGAGGAAGTTTTGCTGGCGGTAACAACGTCTCATCCCTGCGAGCACATTCTGTACCAACATACGGCAAAATGCGGGAATGAATCCGAAAGCCTTACAGTATCTTATGGGACACGCCAACATTACGATGACCCTGAACTATTACGCGCACGCCACCTTTGACAGCGCACAGGCGGAATTTTTCAGACTGGCTGCTTAAAAGGAAAAGAGATGTTTTACTACTTCTTTTACTACCTTTTCAGAGGCGAGAAAACATCAAGCAGATTTTAAGAAAATATGTGAGTATCTCCCTGATAGCACAAAATGCCGGAAACACCTGAAACAAACAGGCTATGCCGGCATATAAGAGAGTCTGAAAAGATGAGTGTAAAAATCATACTAGAGTTTTAGTAAACAAGACACAAAAAGGAAGTGACAAAAGCGATAAGAAAAGTTAAAACGAGTAGGAGGAGACTTTAGCCAAGTATTTAACAATAACAGCAGATAATGGTTCAGAGTTTTTAGATGGAGCGGAATAAAAAGAGCATCGGGATGTGATGAAGTATACTATGCACACCCATATAGCAGCTACGAAAGAGGCAGTAATGAAAACGGAAATGGCATACTACGCAGATTCTTACCTAAAGGAACAGATTTTTCAAAGATAACGAAAAATGAGCTACAAAAGAATAGAAGACTAGGGTCAACAATTATCCAAGAAAATCTTTTAAATTCAAGTCTGCCAATGAGATGTATTGTGAAGGATGTAACAAAAGTTTAACTTTATTGTGCGACAATTAAATCTTGCAACTCGCCCACATATGTGTCGCTTTTTATTTCTTGTGCTCTGCTTATTAAAATGTTATAATTCATGTGTGATGACGATACTTGTCCATAACACTCTGAAATGGCAGGAGGAATCAGTAATATGCGCGCGGTGCCAGTTAGAGAGAACGAGAGCTTGGAAAGTGCGCTTAAGAGATTTAAAAGAGATCTTGCGCGCGTGACGGCGTGATGTCTGAACTCAGAAAGAGAGAGTATTGATGAGAAGCCAAGTAAGCGCAAGAAGAAGTCTGAGGCTGCCAGGAAGAAGGCAAGCAGAGAGCTAAGTCTTAGGAGGTGAAGAGCGGGTCTTGAAGAGCAATTGATGTTCTGATTACAAGACAGTATAGCGAGGAGCACGACGTCACCACCAGGAGACCGTCCAACCTCGTTAGAGCTGCCATTACAGTCACGAATGGTAGATCAGAAGGTCGTACTCTGAGGATGACGCTGATATCATTCCGATCATCAAGAAGCAGCTCAAGATGCGCAGAGATGCGCTGGCTGGATTTTGAGAGGGCTCGAAAGAACAGACTTATTAGATGGTTATAACAAGGAAATAGAGGTGCTTGAGAGATATCTCCCTGAGGAGCTGTCCGAGGAAGCCGTTCTGCAGCGATTGGAGAAGATTGTTGATGAAGAGGGGCATTGAACGCAACACGAAGAGTATGGGCGTTATGATGAAAAACCGTAATGTCTAAGCTTCGCGGCAGGGCTGACGAGCTCTTTATGATCCAAGATGGTCAGGAAATACTCAGCAAATGACTCATCGATATTGTAATTGACAGGGCCGCGGCCCTGTTTTTTTCCTTCCGAATTGTTGATAAATGCGCTAAATGGCGGTTATCATTTCGTTGTAAACGGGGCGTAAAACGGCTATAATATTAAGTAATATTTGCAAAGGAAAAGCGTATGGATAAGAGTACAGATATAGTTAGATCTCGAAAATTCCGGAGGATATAAACAGAGAGCAGCTTTTTGGTACGCTTGATGCCAATATCAAGCAGGTCGAGAACACCAATGGTACCACGATTGTCATGCGTGATGACGGACTTTATCAAGGGCGCCGGTAATATCTAGAGCGGCAAATATCATCAGCAGTATGGTTGAAAATCTCCGTGCAGAGCCGGAGCTAGATGTTCGCAGTGTGAATTACCTGATAGATATGGAGAATGCAGGCGAAACCTTTGATGCCAAGTCGCAGGTCAGCGATGTGATATGCTACACTCACAGGAAAAGCTGCTCAAAACCCAAGACTAAGGGGCAGAAGCGATATGTCGACACCATCCGCAACAACGATATGGTATTTGGCATAGGGCCGGCGGGAACGGGCAAGACGTACTCGGTTTGTGCGCTTGCTGCAAATGCCCTCAAAAACAAAGAAGTTGAGCGGATCATACTGGCCAGGCCGGCTGTGGAGGCCGGCGAGAGTCTCGGATTCCTGCCGGGAGACCTGCAGGACAAGGTGGATCCATATTTGAGACCGCTGTACGACGCCATATTTGAGATAATCGGTCAGGAAACCGCAGCCAGACCAGGAGAATGGAGCATCAGTTGTTCCTCCCGCATCATGAGAGGCCGAACCTTGGATAATTCGTTTATCATCCTCGACGAGGCTCAAAATACCACGAGGGAACAGATGAAGATGTTTCTTACCCGTATGGGCTTCAATTCCAAGGTGGTAGTCACCGGAGATATCACGCAGATAGATTTGCCTAAGGGAGCAGGCTCAGGTCTGGTAGAGGCTAAAACGTATGTTGGCTGATGTGGATGGGGTTGAGTTCAGCTACCTGAGCGAGGTAGATGTAGTTAGACACGAGCTCGTAAAGCGGATTATCGGCGCGTATAGCGATTACGAGAATTCAGGCAGCAGTGCGAATGCGCGGCGCGGTGGGAGCAGAAGATGATACTAGATATCAACTATAGTGATGCCGCTTACGGAGAGTGCGAAGCTGACGAACGCATAGATGAAGGGCTGATTGAAAGGGCTGCTAAGCATCTGCTCGCAGCAGAGCTCTTGGGCAAGCTTGATAGCTACGCTTTCAAGGCAGGTGAGCTGCGGTGTGCATATAAGTGTCTCAATCGTGCCTGAGGGGAAACCGAGAGCTTAACGGTGAGTTTCGCGCATAGACAGTGTGACGGACGCATTATCGTTCCCTGCAGTTTGAGAATAGTGACGAGCTGCTGGCGGAGCTGGACGGAGACGAAGCCGGTGTGAATATACCGATAGGCGATGTCGTTATCTGTCTCGATCGCCGAGAGGCAATCGCAGGAGTATGAGACATCTATCAAGAGTGAGGTCACATATCTGTTTGTGCATCAGCCTTCTGCATCTTCTAGGCTACGACCATAGGCAGCCTCGAAGAGAAAGCTGAGATGCGCGAACACGAGGAACGGATAACGACTGCACTGGCTATTTGCAGGTAACGGATTGGAGAATTGATGAAATCAGGATTTATAGGAATCTTAGGCAGGCCTCATGCCGGCAAATCCACACTTCTCAACAATGTGCTGGGAGAGAAATTATAATTACGCTCGGACAAGCTTTCAGACGACGAGGAACAGGATAACCGGGATTTACACGGATCCGAGCACGATGGCGGGGACGGAATTCAGATGATTTTCCTCGATACGCCGGGGATTCACAAGCCCAAGGATAAGCTAGGGACAGCGATCAATGAGACTGCCCTAACACGGCCGGCGGCGTGGATGTCGTCCCTGCTGATAGTCGACGGCTCTATTCTGGCAGGGGTGACCAGTACATACTCGACATGCTGGCAGAGTCGGAGTCCGGGAGCGGTGCTCACGATCAACAAGATGGACCTGGTAAGTCCCGGATGCTTATCTGGAGCTTTACAGCTAGATATGATGAGAGCGGACTATTTGACGAGATCTGGAATATCCGCACTCAGGGTACCAACATAGAGCATCTGATGAAATGCTCGTCCGCTATATGTGACGACGGCCAGTACTACCCTGATGATATGGCAACGGATCACCCTGAGAGGTTTATCGTCAGCGAGATTATACGTGAAAAGCTTCTCCGATATCTCGACCGGGAGGTGCCACACGGTATTTTTGTCGAAATTGAATCGTATGAGGAAAAGCCTGATATAACTGAGATTGGAGCTGTGATATGCTGTGAACGCACATCGCACAAGAGCATTATCATCGGCAAAGGTGGTCGTAAACCTCAGAGGGCGTGGGCAGAGCGTCGCGAGGAGATAGAGCTGCTGCTGGGCACCAAGGTGTTCCTGTCGCTCTGGGTCAAGGTTAAGGAGCATTGGCGCAACTCGGATAGAGTCATCAAAAATCTCGGATATAAGGACGAATAGTCAGATGCTGATTAACACAGAGGGGATAGTCCTGCGGCAAAACAAAATTGCAAATAACAGGCGGCTATTACACTGTTCACTAGGAGCCACGGCAAGATTGCTGCAGGACGAGCATCACTGAGCGAGCAGGGAAGAGCAGCACTCAGCGATTCGGCGCTTACGTTTGCCGAATATGATATTTACAAGGGCGCAGCTACTCAACATATAATAACGCTGATGTCAAGAGGAGCTACTACCGATTGGCGAGGATATAGACAGGTTCCCGTTGCTGGCATCAGTGCTTGAGTACGTCGACAAGACGACTGAAGAGGAGCAGGCGAGGCGAGGCTGTCTCGATGTGACGCTGGAATTTATGGAGTCTATCACAAATGCCAAAGGCAACTACATGACTTTGCTGTATGCGTTTATCGTTAAGTCACTGGCGTTTAACGGTGTAATGCCGGAGCTTAAGCAGTGCGTCAGCTGCGGTAAATCGTTGGCGGAGCTTCGAGAAGAGGGTGGAGTGAAAGATTCGGTATTTCTCCGTGAGCGGTGGTAATCGCTGTGAGGATTGCTAGCAGAAAGGCTTTGATATGCGTGATGCTTCGTTGATTTTCAAGCCTGATTTTTGATATAGTTGAAGTGTTAGATTACTTCACCAGGACGTCATTTCCGGTTTTGAGAAGGTGTCACTCAAGCCGTCGGTTTCAAGCGAGCTACAGCGGATTCTCTCGGAGTATTTAAAGTACTACCTGGATGTTGATATTCTTGGTGACAGAATGAGCATATAGATGAGGTCGTCATATTTAAGAGGAGGAATACTATGGAAATCACACTGGAGAAGATTGAATTAGTAAAGGACAGGACCGGAGTTAGCTATAGAGAGGCTAAGAGCGCTCTTGAGGAAGCTGACGGCAGTGTTGTTGATGCAATTATAATCATCGAAGAGACAATCAAGGCAGATGAACCTCAGGGAGGCTGCACGGTAACGAACTGTTTGCGCGCCCTCAAGAAGACAGCGGAGAAAGGCAGACATGTCCGCATCATCATCAAGAAGGGCGACGAGGTTCTTGTAAATCTCCCGCTCACCGTTGGACTGCTAGGCGTAGTGATTGCTCCTTGGGGTATGATACTCGGTCTAGTGGCTGCGGCCGGATTCAACTGCAATGTTGAGTTTGTCAATGACAAGGGAGAGGTTACAGATGTAAACGGCAAGGTTAAGAAGCACTATAACCAAAATGCCAAGAACGCAGGAGGAGACCGTAGATAAGATCAAGCGACAGCGAGCTGTACAACGATATCAGGATGAAGAGCCAGGATACTTTCGAGGATCCTAAGCGACAAAGAGTCGCGACGCGTTTGATCAGGTGCTGAACAACTGTAGACATCAGCGATCTCAAGCGTAAGGGCAGCGAAATTCTCAAGAAACGCAGCAAGAGCGATGATTTTGATTTTACAGAGAGCGACCTGGGGAAGGTATTGATGATTACTATGATTTAGACATTGAGAATCTCGGACCCGATCAGCCGGGCAACGTATTTGTTGACAAGGCAGAGGAAGATAAATAATTATAGAGTGAACCAGACAGGATAGGGTAGAGAAGTATGGCAATTGATAAGAGTGTAGTCCAGCCGGACAGAGCTGTAACGATGGATAAGATTACAGCCTTGGCTAAGAACAGAGGGTATATTTTCCCGGGATCGGAGATCTACGGAGGTCTCGCTAATACTTGGGATTACGGTCCTTTCAGGAGTTGCATTCAAGAACAACGTCAAGAAGGCCTGGTGGAGCAAGTTTTGCGCAGCAATCCAGTACAATGTCGGTCTTGATGCCGCAATTCTGATGAATCCGGAGACATGGGTAGCATCGGGGCACGTTGGAGGGTTCTCGGACCCGCTTATCGATTGCAAGAGCTGCAGATCCAGATTTAGAGCAGATAAGATTATCGAAGATTATATCATGGGCGGGAAGGTCGCCAGATTAGCTGCGATGGTTGGAACGATGAGGAGATGGAGAAATACATCGCTGATAACAAGATTCCGTGTCCGGACTGCGGAAAATCCGATTTTACAGGCATCCGTAAGTTTAATCTGATGTTTAAGACGTTTCAAGGTGTAACTGAGGATTCAAAGTCTGAAATCTTCCCTGGAGACCTGAGACTGCACAGGAATCTCGTTAACTTCAAGAATGTGCAGAGAACCTCGCGCAAGAAGATTCCTTTTGGAATTAGCAGATTGGTAAGTCTTTTCTGCAACGAGATTACCTGCACTCACCTTTTAGAACCAGAGAGTTCGAACAGATGGAGCTGGAATTCTTCTGCAAACCGGACCGACCTGGGAGTGGTTTGACTACTGGAAGGAATACTCCATCGACTCTCAGGAGTCTAGGGCTATGAACATGAATAATATCCGTGTCAGAGACCATGAAAGAGGAGCTGTCACACTACAGCAATGCGACATCTGACCTGGAGTATCTGTTCCCGTTTGGATGGGGAGAACTGTGGGGCATTGCAGACAGAACTGACTTTGACTTAACCAGACATCAGGAGCACTCCGGACAGGACATGAGCTATCTCGATCCTGAGACTAACGAGAGATATGTTTCCGCATGTACATCGAACCATCTCTCGAGCCGATAGAGTAGCATTGGCGTATCTCCTGATAGATGCTTACGATGAGGAGGACGGTAATAGACGGCAAGGGCAATGAGGGATACGAGAGTTGTTCTCAGGTTGCATCCGCTGGCACCATATACAGTCGCTGTTCTGCCACTATCCAAGAAACTCGAGGATGTAGCTACACCCATTTATGAAGAACTGAGCAGGTACTTCAATGTGGAGTACGACGCTGCGGGTTCTATCGGTAAGAGATATAGGAGAGAAGACGAGATTGGAACCCCTTTCTCAATCTGTGCTGACTTTCGACACAGAACTGATCAATCAGTCACCATACGCGATAGGATACGATGAGCATGATCCGCTCATCCCGCTATCAGACGTTAGGGAATATATAGAAGGCAAATTGCAGTTTTAACTAAGAGAAAATGCCATGGAAATTTTATTATTCTTCAACGAAGGCTCAAAGGACATGAGAAGTCCTGGTGGTAAGGGTGCGAATCTCGCAGAAATGACCAAGATCGTCTGCGTCTGGTACCGTTTGGATTTCACTATCTCGACTGACGCTTGCAAGGATTACCTGATAAGGGCGGAGTTCTAGCTGAAGAAATCGTAAAGGAAGTGTATGAGCACCCAGCTGAGCTCGAGCAGGTTATGGGCAAGCGCTCGGGGACGTTGAAAACCCTCTGCTGGTATCTGTCAGATCAGGTGCACCGGTATCAATGCCAGGAATGATGGATACTATCTTGAATCTCGGTCTCAATGATGAATCGGTCGCGGTCTGCTGCTAAGACTGGCAATGAGAGATTCGCATACAGACAGTTACAGAAGATTTATCCAGATGTCTGGAGATGTCGTGCTTGAGATTCCAAAGGCAAAATTATCATCTTCGACGGCAGAAGGAGGATGTTGGCAGAGTTCGACAGATCTCCACAGATGATCTGGGCAATCATAGCAGGCTATAAGGCTCTAGTCAGAAAAGAGCTGGGAAGAGACTTCCCTCAGGATCCTAGAGACCAGCTGATGGAGGCTATTCTGGCAGTGTTCCGTTCATGGAATAACGACAGAGCTATCCTATACAGACAACTCAACAACATCTCCGCTTCGCTCGGAACAGCTGTTACGCACAGTCGATGGCTCGGGCAACACCGGCGAGACTTCGCACAGGAGTCGGCTTACAAGAAGCCCTGCAAACGAGAGAACAAGATCTCGGTGAGTTCCTCGTCAATGCACAGGGCGAGGATGTTGTTGCAGGTATCCGAACACCTCAACCAATTGCTGAGATGAGCAGCATTTCCGGAGTGTAGATGCTAAGTTTGAGTCTAGCAGGATATCCTCGAGAAGCATTACAGGATATGCAGGATATGGAGTTCACTGTTGAGGACAACAAGCTCTGCATGCTGCAGACCAGAAACGGCAAGAGAACTGCTACAGCTGCAGCTAAAATTGCTGCAGACATGGTCGAGGAAGATCCATCGACAAGTGAGACCGCACTCCGCATCGAGCCTGATCAGATCAACCAGCTGCTGCACCCTACATTCGATGCGGACGAGCTCTCCGGGCAACAAGGTTGCAAAGGGGCTTCTGCGTCGCCGGGAGCTGCTGCGGCGAGATTGTACTCAGTGCGATGACGCGCGAGGCTGCAGCAGCAGGTAGAAAGGTTATACCTGTTAGAGAAGAGACTTCTGAGTGATCCTGCAGGCAGGTTGCTAGCAGAGGGAATTCTTTGACAGCCAGAGGTGGAATGACATCCCATGCTGCTGTGGCTGCACGGAATGCGCGTTGTGTAGCCGGACGCAGCGCAATGCTGTATGCGAGTCTGATAAAAGGGATGGTAGTAAACGGCAGGGAATATCGCGAGGAGATGTAATCGATCAACGGTACCTGACGGCAGCGTTTATGATCGCGCCATCAAGACGGTCGCCCTGAGCCGTCCGGCGATTTTCGAACTATCATGAAGCGGGCAGACGAGTGAGATCTCGAGTAAGAGCTAACGCAGATAATCCAAGGACGCCATGCAGGCCTTGAATTTGGGGCAGAAGGAATCGGCCTCGGCAGAACTGAGCATATGTTCTTTTGAAGACGAGAGAATTTGGAAGATTAGAAGAATGATTCGCATGATTCCGTTGCAGGTGAGGAAGAGAGGCACTTGCGTGATCTCTTTCCTCATCAGGAAGAGCTGACTGCGGAAATTTATGAGGTAATGGGTGAGAGGACCGAAGTACGATCAGATCTTCTCGATCCACTCATACACGAGCTCCTGCCTCAAGACAGAGGCAGATGTTAACCAGCGTCGAGCAGTTTGGAATTTCCAAGGAAGCAATCGGAGAAGAAGACTATTGAGCTGCACGTACGTGTCGCATCCGATGCCGGACACAGAGGTTGCCGTCTGGTTGCGTTGGCATATCTCCGGAGATTGTTGCGATGGACAGACGCTATGCCATCACTGCCGCTCATCGAGGCATCGGAAGAAAAGGGACACAAGATCAAGCGGGAAACCATGGTTCCTTTGGTTGAACATCACGAGCCAGATCGGTCACGAAGAACGCTGAGTGATGATGGCTGAGAAGCGCTTTGGAAGAGCAGGCACAGGAGCTGGAGTACATGGTAGGAACGATGACTGAGATTCAGTGGCGGTTTCTTACCGTTGGACGAAACTGGCTGGAGGATGCCGGGACTCTTTCCGTTTGGGACTCAACGACTTGACCTCAGATGGGCTTATGGCTTCATGACGATGCCAGGTAATATCATCAGACTACATTAATGATGGCATCATGGGAGAGAGATCCGTCCCCAGTCACCGGATCAGAAGGGTATCGGAAAGCAGTTAAGATGGCTGGTGTGAAGGCGCGAAAGTGACCAGGACCGAATATTGCCAGGGTGTAGCTTGCGAGAGCACGTGGCGGTGATCCTGCTACCACTGGAGTTCTGCGCACAAGACCGACTCAACTACGATTCTAAGCTCTCGCCGTCTGGGGAGTTCCCACCGTCAAAGACTGCTGCTGCACAGGGCAACCATCGCAGAATCGCAAAGGATGGTGAGGAGTGCGAAGCATCCCTATGGCAAGCCACCATAAATTTTGAAATGAACTGGTTTAATAAATCTGAAAGACAAACGAATGCGATCATCAAGCGCCACATTGATGATTCTTGAGAAACTTAATTTATGCGTTCTGTCATGTACTCAATCACCTGATGCACTTGTATAACGGTGGATTCCTCAGGAATACCGGGTGATTGTTAGCATTTAATCGCCGTTAATACCGGATTCACAACTATCATACGGGATCCTGATTTTACGGGTATTATCTCACTTTAACTGCACATACCGCTGCCTATATGCTTATTCCTCAGCAGGTCGGTAAATTGGCGACCAAGACCTGATTGGATTAGGTATATCATCGATACAAAACCACACTTGCACCGCGCTCAAAGACTCTTAGATCGACGATTACCTAACTCGCGTGCGTAGTGAAGCTGGTGTCATCGGAGTGAATAGGAATCGGAATGATTTTGAGAGGTGGAAGTTCGCATCAGTGACCTGATATCATTGCTGTGTGTGTTGGGCAAAGAAGAATCGAACGTTAGCGTAGGACGCTTAACACAGAATTTGTGTTACATATTGCTGTGGTTACAGCCATTTACTTTAATGTCAAAACAGCAGCTTACTCTTTTCATTTTACTCATCTATAAAAGCGGATGTTTATCGATAGAATGCATACCCAGAACATAAAAGACGGAGGTTCTGATTATTACAAAGAAAGACGGCAGAGATATTCTACTGAAGAATTAAACAGAGGAGTTACAAGTTGGAAAGGAAGAGGAGCGTATACAGGAGATGAGGTGAATATAGTTCTCACGCTTGTATCGAAATATGAAATTGAACACCTAAAAGGAATAGTTCACGATGTTGACTCTAATGCATTTCTTATGATGTCAGATGGTGAAAGATAGTGGGTAATTTAAGAGCATACATAGATCGGGCGAATAGCAAAAAGTTCGCAAGCACTGGCAGAATTTCACTGCTTGACGAATTACAATGAATGCTGCTTAACTTGGATGTGATAAAACAATGCTGCATTCGTAAACTCGCAAGCTTTTGAACTTATCAAAAACTGCAGCCTTCTGTATTCGCCTCCAGCACTTAGCTGTGATGACTGCCCGCTAGGTAGCCTGAGAGCAATAATCAAAGTCACAGTCTTGACGATATTAGAGAGATTTTGCAACAATAAGGAAAGTGAGAACTAATTTATGAGTTTGTTAATCGAAAGACCCTGGATAGTACCTGTGGGAAATGTTCATATTATTCTTCATAAGTTTGGGACTTTGTATTACAAGCAGACTAAAACGCGCAAGGCATTTAATATGATTAAGACCATGAAGTACGACAAAGAGCTTATCAAAAGGTACCTAAGAATAGATAACGGATATGGTGGATTTATAATATGTCATTTTCTGTTGATGGGGGAATTGGTCATCAGGAGTTTTATTTTCAGACGAGTTTTTGAACACCGTCTATTTTGATGCCTCCCGAGAGTAGAGGAGAAGTCTCAATAAAATCTCGCCCGGGCAACGGCATATTTCAAGAAAAAGGACCTTTACACGGAGATCGTAGTAAAACTGTTTATTGACACGAGATCGTGTTTTGATAATGATACATTAGCTAGTTGGCAAGAAGAGTTAAAGAGTAGTTACAGGAGTGATCCAAGAATCAATTTTATCGATCAACTGGGAGAAGAAGGACAAAGAACCAGAAGTAGCCAAGACGTGCTCTGAGGACGGAAACTCATCTGTTTACAACGACGCAAGCCTCGCAGGTTTCTGCTAAGGGAAGAAGTTCACGAGAGAGGTTTGAATCTATACCTTCTCGAACTAGATGATGATGCAGTGCGTGTGCAATGATGCATATTCGATTACCGATGGTGTAATCGACGATGAGACCTCGAAAAACTCAGAGAAGTATGTGCTCAGAATTCATCTTCTGGCGAGATGAGAGCTGATGGTTCATTCTCAAAGCCAAACGAGTGGTGGGACACAAACTTGGTCGTTCAATCAAGGCTGTATGAGTCAGGTCTCTCGCAGATAGCCTACATCAGTATCTCAGGCGCTTTGAACCATATCCAAAGGGACATCGTGCGGCCTCGAGAAGCGCTAAGTCAGTGCATGCAGGTGAGCTAGCTTTGTTTCGAAGTATTGCATGCAAGCACATCAATATTTAAGAAGGTAAAAGCTTACATGAGCGTTCTGTTCATAAACTGACGCACTATAAACTCATTGATTTTATAAGTCAAGAGGCAGATGCACCATGTACGCATCTCTTCCACGTTTATTTAGTGGCATTATATTTTATCTCTTATTCATCTACACTAAAGCCTGCTCCAGCGCGCACTTTCCCTGTGCACATGTAACCATACCGTAGCACCGCTAATCATTGCACAAGGTTCAATGACGCATGTCGCTATTCCAGATGAATGGTTATCTGAATCGCCTCGACGCAGCTGAGTTGATATATTCTTCGTCTGACTTATTCTGAACATGGTGCGTCCGAACACTATTGCTGTAGTTCTCAGTCAGCTGCAGTATTTCATCTGCATCATGGTTAGGTACAGATCAAATGCACCATCGCAAAAATTATCCATAAAACCAGATCTGTGATATTTCTTGACGAATTCTCCGGTTCCGTCGTAGTACCCAATCAATTAGCTATGCAGTCGATACATCCCCAATTAGACGACCCTCTACGATCAATTTCGGTGAATCAGGGATGACGACGGTCGAATATTTCAATCCCGGCATCGACAACATCCAATTTACTCTGCCATCAAGTGTATTACCGATACAGAAAAGTCGGTATTCGAATCATAGTACTGAAGGAGTGCTGCTTTTGTTATATCTCCCCGCAAAACTTTAGTGAGTTGCGCGAACTGTGCAGCTCATTCCAGTCGAAGCTGCCCGCGCAACTTACATACGGTAGCGTCGAGCTTAGTCGGACGGGTAAGTGATTGGTAGGTCGCTAGCACCGGTTATCCATTTTGGATAGTTGACAACAACCCCACGTCTATAAGGGGAGCATCTCATTGTACTTCGCCCGAAGCTGCGAGTATCATCTCGGCATCAGGATTTCGAGCAGTGAGCCGAATCTTCGCCGCGGGTTTTGCCGTCGGCAGACCCTCACGTTATCAGTTCCCGACGTTGGCGTCTGCCAATTATGTCGTAGCCTGCATCGCGCAATACCGCTGGAGATTTGTCAAACGATTCAAGCTTGCGACTCAACCCTGCTCGGAGCGCAAATCCCTGATGGATGAGCCCTTGTCTGATTTTGACATATCAACAGTTCTCCTTTTAATTATTTAGAACGTTCCTTGCAAACCGGTGCAGCTGTACAGCTTTGCCGTACGTAACATACATCGAATATGTCGAGCGCAGAAGCGTGATGCCAAGGAATTTGCAGGTGAGATCAGAGAAAGTCGCTCCGTATATCCTCGATGAGAATTACACACTGTACGCCTTTCATTTCAGCGGTTTTGAGTATCTGTGATTGTACACGGTTGTGATGAGTATGGACTTGTCGTTACGTATGTCATGATGTGGCTGATCGCATCGGGAGGAAAGCAGTGTGTTCACCAGCTCCATGTCCATGTCTGGGGTCCTTGTAAGTAATTTCTCCATCTATTATGGCGTTAATCTCGTAAAGCTCATTTTGTAGCCTCCGCAACTTCCTCGGTATCCTGATATTTTATAACACTATCATTATACGTTACTAATTTATCAATTGCGAGTATTTAGATGCAAAATTTAGAATTAGCGAAATATGTGGAAGCATTCATGGTCGTAAAGTATAACTATCGTTGCAATCACTGCGTTCCAGATATATAATATTTTCAATGTATAGTTTAATTTTGTTAAACACACCAATTGGTTAGTCCAAGGAGGTTCTAAGGTATGAAGGTTTTCAAACGTCCCTTTTAAGGAACACCTGAACAGGAACTACAACTACGCGGGGTTATTGACGGCCTTAAGGGTGAAAATGGCTGCTGATGCCGATTATGCAGAAGGCCTCAGGAGATATATGGCTATCTCCCGTACCAGGTCCAGAAGATTATTTCCGATGGAACCGGTATTCCTATGGAGAAGGTGTATAGCGTTGAAACGTTTTATGCACAGTTTTCCATGTCACCTAAGGGGGAACACGAGGTTTCCGTCTGTCTCGGCACTGCATGCTATGTAAAGGGTGCAGGCGATATCTTCGACAAGGTATCGTAAAGAACTGCAGATCGGTGATGGAGAATGCACCTGACGGCAAATTCTTTCAGATTCTGCTCGTTGTGCAGTGAGCCTGCGGCTAGCTCCGGTAGTGATTGTTGGAGGAGATGCATGCAAGACACCGGACAAGATTCCGGAGGTGCTCGCAAAATACATTCTAGTCGGTTATGAAATGATACGCTAAATTATACAGCGTAGGTTTACTTATGGAGGGTTATTATGAAAATCGCTTAATGAGCTTGGGTCCATCAAGAACAAGATGATGCCAAGTCGCCTGAGATTAGATGGTGCAGCTGCCGTCACCGAGCAGATGTGCACAGCGTTGGCATAAACATTATGTATTAGTATGTAGGCGGTACCGGACGTACATCCAACCAGCGGGAGAGTCGTCGAGGCCCTTGAAGAGCAGCCTGGTGCACGGCCTGGAGGATGATGTCAAAATTATTCAGACCGGATGTCAGGGTCTGTGCCAAAGGGTCCGGTTGTTACAGTATCTGCCAAGTTTATTGTGAAGAGGTAATCCTACAAAGGTTGAGGTCTATTGTAGATGAACACATCATCGGAGGCGTTCTGCTGGATGATTACCTGCTCGCGAAGAGACCACAGACGGCAGTCCGGCCAAGACGATGACAGAGTCCGACTTCTACACTGAGCAGGAGAGGATTGTTTTAGAAATTGCGGTGTTATCGATCCGGAGAACATCGATGAATAGTATTGCCACCGGCGGCGAGGTTTCTTGGCAGGTGCCTGACAGAGATGACACCGATGAAGTAATTCAGGTTGTAATGGACAGCGGTCAGAGGCTGCGGTAAAGCGTCTTTGCTGGTGTGTAAAGGAATTTGCATCAGCGATA
>BNJU01001194.1_pt1 | contig 72458 bp, 109 predicted proteins | sample 8539281 | NCBI WGS metagenome assembly BNJU01 (sample SAMD00202456, study PRJDB9452) | human saliva metagenome | isolation source: human saliva | place: Japan
TATCCTGATTCCATGATTCTGACCGTCACCTACCTGACTTATTTCGAACAATGGTCATCGGCTTCATGCAACCGCGTCGGCCCGGTATAACCGGCCGTGGGGTACCAGTTCAGCCGTTTGCCGACGTGTTCAAACTCTTGTTTAAAGCTAACCCGTCGAAGCTGTCAAACAAAGCCTGTTCACCTGTCGGCCCGATTATGTCGCGCTCCGTCTTTCGCAGCGTGAGCATTGCGTTCAACGAAGAATGGGTGCTGACCAATATCAATATCGTTTTTATATCCTGATGATTACCTCGCTGTCGGTTTACGGCGTGATAAATGCCAGGCTGACTCAATTCAAATATTCGTTCCTGGGCGCAATGCGTGCTTCCGCACAACATTTTTCCTACGAGATTGCCAAATTGCCGCGCTGGTGTTGCGTGTGATGGGCATTGAACTTCTCCGACATCGTTGCCGCGCAAGCAAAGGGTATCGCGGGCAGTTCCGTATTCTCGTGGAACTGGCTACCATCTTCCAATCTTCATCGTCCTATCTGATTTCCGCCGTTGCCGAAACCAACCGCGCACCGTTTGACGGTGACGGTAACTTGAAGGCCGAATCACAAAATCGTTGCCAGACGCACCACGTCGAATATTCCGGCTTCGCGTTCGCGCTGTTCTTCACTTACCGAATGCATTTTCGCGATCGCAGTTACCGCGCTGACATCGCTGATGTTCCTCGGCGGCTGGCTGTCCCCGTTCCGCAAGCTGGGGCTTTATCGGTACGTCTTCCGCATTCTGGATGTTCGTGATAGCGGCAGTGTTATGCTGATATCTGTGGACTACGCGCTACCTTCCCGCGCCACCGCTACGACCAAATCATGCGCTTGGGCTGGAAGGTGCTGATTCCACATCGGCTTTGCCTATATCGTGATTTGGGTCTGTGGATGATTTCGCCACTAGTTGTGGAAGCCATTTTTGGGCGACGTATCAAGGTCGTCTGAAAACGCAGTTTTGAATATTTAACGGAATCCTGTTTGAGGGAACAGAATAGCTAATTTGGTAAAACTTGTCGGCGAACTCGTCAAGGCATGGAAGCAACGCTCAAAGCTTTTCGCCCACCAAGGGCGGTTGGCTACGAGAAAACGCCGCAATCCGTGCGTTTCCGCAGCCTGCGCGCAGCGCGGTATCCGAACGGCGAAGGCGCTGTGTGCGATGTAAATTGTGCGAGGGCGGTGTGTCCGGCAATGGCGATGACTTATCGAATCTAGAACGCGAAAGCGGTACGCCGCACCAAGCGTTACGACATCGACCTGACCAAGTGCATTTCTGCGGCTTCTGCGGCCTGTCCGACCGATGCGATTGTGAAACGCATATTTTGAATGCACGGCGAGAAAAAGAGCGGCTGCACAGCCAAGCGATCACTCTTGGCAATCGGCGACAAATACAACCGAAAATCATGACGCGAAACGCGACGCTTCGTACCACCAGGGCTGACAGACGGCACCCGCGATTCTGTTCTATATCCTTGCCGCCATCGTCTTGCCAGCGCGCTGCGTACCATACTGCAAAAACCCTGTCCGCCGCTGCATCGGTGACCTTCTGCGTGAGCGCGATGGTTTGGATGCTGATGCAGGCGGAGTTTTTAGACATTACGCTGGTGGTCGTGTATGTCGGCGCCGTGATGGTGGTGTTCCTGTTCGTCGTGATGATGCTGAATATCGACATCGAAATACGCGCCGGTTTCAGCGGCACGCGCCTGTGCCAGTATCGTCGGTACGCTGTTGGCGGTTGCCCTGATTCTGATTCTGGTCAGCGAAGCCGACGCGCATTTGGTTTGATGAAAGACATTCCTGCCGATTACCTTAATCCGCATTTGGCGGCCGTGTTTATACCGATTATCTGCTGCCGTTCGAACTGGCGGCAGGCATTGCTGCGCAGCTGGGTATGGTGGCGGCGATTGCGCTGGTTTACCGCCAGCCACCAATCCGAAACGCGGATGCCGACCAGAGTTAAAGTACGCGCCCGACCAGGTCGGCGTATGCGCTTGGTAATGAAGCGCGAAACCGCGGTGGTCTGCAGAAAACGAAGTTTCGCGACCTCAAGCCGACAGAGGCAAAACATGATTACGCCGACGCATTATCTGGCGTGGGCGCGCTGTTCGGTATCAGCGCGATGGGCATCTTTGTGAACCACCAAAAACGTGCTGGTATTGTTGATGTCGATGAATTGATGCTCTTGGCGGTAGACTTCCAGCGCTGTCGCCTTCTGCCAACACTTGGGCGACCACCACCGGACAGATTTTCGTATTTTCGACGTGCAGCCGTCGCCGCCGCTAGATCGCCATTGGTCTGGCGATTATGGTGCTGGTGTACCGCAACCGACAAACAATCAACGTTGCCGATTTGGATCAGGTTGAAAGGTAGGGTGATTCGAGGTCGTCTAAGCATCGGATTTGCCGACTTGTCCTGCGGACGTTTAATAAATGAATAAAATACTGTTGAGTAAAAACCGCGAAAACCATTGCCGTGATTGTTACGGGCAATTCGCCGACTGGGAAGTTGCTGGCCGCTCCTGTTTTACGGCAATATGCAGGTTATTCGTGCGTTATGCGTCTCTTGATAAACGGTGAAAAAACATCCATGAAATTTGCGCGTGCGCCGATTTAGCGCGGACAGAATCCACTGCCGATACCGCCGCGTTGATTTTGGTCGGCGCAAACCAATCATGGCAGGAATTATCAGGCCAAATTGTGAAAAAAATCGGTCAAAGAAACCGTCCGCCGGTTCAAACGGCGAGATAAACGGTCCGGCGGTATTTACGACACGCATACATGTTCCTTGCCGCCAATGGTTTGCTTAACGATTGCCTGCACACGGCAAACGGTTTGAATGCCATTGCCGATTGCCCGGATGCAGTAGCCGCCAAAATTATGGCAAACCAAACGCGAAGCCGTTCCGGGACGGAAAAATGGTTACGGCCAACGGTACGGCGTTTGCCGATTTCGCCATCAAATAGCAGGTGATGTTCATGAAGACGTGATGGCACGGTGTCAGCAGATGGCAATAGTAAAAACAGTCTGCACTTTTCAGACTGCCTGAAAAAATAAAACTCTAAAAATCAAGGTTCATCAAAATGAACGGCATGACTTTATATCATCATTTGCCCTCGTGCGCTGGCAGGCTCGCTGATTGGGTTTGTTCGGCAATAAAATCGGACGTGCCGGCGCGCTTTGACCCCGCAATACTCGGCGTGGCTGTGTCCGCCGTGCTGTCGAGACTGTAATGCTGGGGCTTTATCGACGACAGCCGCCAGTTTGACGAAATATCGCCACCTGGCTGACGATGGGCGGTTTGGATTTTTCGTCGGCTAACGGTTGATACGATGACGGCGATGATGATGGTCGTGGTAACAGGCGTGTCGTTGATGGTGCATATCTACACCATCGGCTATGCACGATGAAAGTCGGCTACCAACGCTTCTTCGGCTATATTTCTTTGTTTACATTCAACGCAGTGCTGATTATGAGCTAACAACTTCATCAGCTCTTCTTCGGTTGGGAAGCGGTGGGCTTGGTGTCATATCTGCTTGATAGGTTTCTATTTCAAACGTCCGGCGCGATTTTGCCAACCTGAAAACGCACGTCGACCGCGTCCCGGCGACTTCGGCTTTTTGCTCGGTATCGGCTTGAGTGCTTGCCTATTTCGGCGGCAGCCTGCGTTATCAGACGTATTCGCTATCTTAACGTCAAATGCCACCATCAGCACCCCGGTGTGGAATGGTCTTTGATTACCGTAACTTGTTTGCTGTTGTTTGGCGCGATGGGTAAATCGGCACAATTCCGCTGCACGTCTGGCTGCGATTCGATGGAAGGCCCGGCCCGGTTCTGCATTGATTCACGCCGCGACGATGGTTGTGGTCTGTTCGTAATTGTCGCGTGTCGCCGATTTACGAAATGAGCAGCACCGCGTTGTCAGTCATTATGGTGATCGGCGATTACCGCCTGTTTATGGGTTTCTTGGGCGTGATTCAAACGACATCAAGCGCGTGGTTGCGTATTCCTCTGTCGCAACTGGAGCTGCATGACCGTGGCTCTGGCGTCCGCCTATTCCGTGGCGATGTTCCACGTCATGACCACACGCCTTCTTTAAAGCCTTGCTGTTCACCTGGCGGCAGGTAGCACCATTATCGGTATGCACCACGACCAAGACGCCGCCATATGGGCAGTCTGAAAAAACCATGCCGATTACTTGGCTGACCATGCTGATCGGTGACTTGTCGCTGGTCGGTACGCCGTTCTTCTCCGGCTACTCCAAGATTCGATTATTGACGGCGAGAGAGAAAATACTGGCACCCTGCCGGGCAGCGGTTTTGCCTATTTCGCCGTCCTCGCCAGCGTGTTCGTTACCGCGTTTGCGTTCCGCCAATGCTTTATGGTGTTCACGGCGAGAAAAAGTAGCGCAGCCTGCCCGAACACCATTCAGACGACCATGGCGAAGAACATCACGGCGGGCAAAACGACAATCCTTACGAAAGCCCACTGGTCGTTACCCTGCCGCTGATTCTGCTTGCGATTCCGTCCGTCATCATCGGCTACATCGCCATCGAACCCATGCTCTACGGCGATTTCTTCAAAGACGTGATTTTCGTGACAATGTGATGCGCATCCGACCATGCACATCGAAGGAAGAGTTCCACGGCGCGTGGCGATGGTTGGTCACTGATCTGCACCTAACAGAAACTCTATCTCGCTATCGCAGGCGTATTGAGCGCGCGGCTTGTACGTCAAACTGCCGCACCTGCCCGCCAAAATCGCGCAGGCGTTCCGTCCAGTGTACGTTTGACGAAAATAAATACTATCGACGCCCTGTGTTTCAACGTCTTCGCCAAAGGCACGCGCGATGGGCAACTTCTTTTGGAAAGTCGGTGAGCCACGCATTATAACGGCGTCATCAACGGCTCCGCCAAACTGGTCGACGCGATTACGCGCCGCTCGGGTGCCTGAAGCCCAAACCGGCTTATCTGCACCTACGCCGCCGCTATGGTGTTCGGCGTGTTAATTAACTAACCGGCATGACCTTCTGAAACTGTTCAGATAAAGGCGGGTTCGAACGACCTGTTCGCAGATGGTCTAGGGGGCCGTCTGAAAACAAACATTCAAGTTATGGGTGGATACTTGTATCCGATGGCATAGTGCAGTGTCGGATTTGAGAATCAGGCAAAACATATCGGGATTATTCAAAGGTAAAGATGAGATTTTCAAGACGACGTTTGGGTCGTCTGAAAAAGCTATGAGAAACAATGGTTGAAGACAAATTGCCGCAAACCCTGAACGAAGTCCGTGACCATCGACGGTTTGGACAAAATTAGCCGGAGTACTCATGCCGGCGAAGCTGGTGCGGCAGGCGGCGTCTGAAACCACAAAAACGATGTGCAGGCGGTTTCCGCGCCCGAACGGGTGGCACCAAGTACCTCGCGCACGCCTATGCCGAAAAGGCCGGTTTGTCGCCCGAAGTAGCCGAAAACGGTTTGGCGCGGTATGATTGATGCGTTCATTAAACTGGAACCAACCAGTAGGCAGGGCGTAGGCAGCATTTCGTTCATAATTGATTTGCCCGGATGGGTGCGGGTTTAATAAACGGTTGTATCACTAAGGTTTATCCTGAATACAGAAATCAAAGAGACTATGAAAATGCCGACTTACGACCATCGGCTCTGCCAATTTACCACTTCCCGCGCATGGGGCGCACTCGACATCGCCAATATGAACGGCACCACCGTGCGCCTGCATTGGACGGACCAGCCCTACAAATGGCGTTAACGACGGCGAGGAAGTGTTTGCCGTGATGGACCACGGCGAGGTCGATATACTACCGAGAAAACGGCGAAAAACGCATCGTTCGGTTGACGGCGACATCTTCTACGCAGGAATCGGCACGGAACACGTTGCCCATCCGTGCCGACGACGCGGTTTTGGTGATCGAGAAAGAGGCGGTGTTTGAGGTCGTCTGAAAAGAAAACCATTCAGGTTGTGGGTCCCGGATGCTTGTATCCGACATGAAAAAAATAGTACAGCGTGTCGATTCGAATCCGACCTTCCTGCAGCTGAAGATTCAGCAGAATTGGCAGACAAATAACGAAACTGGGCAATCTTTTCGACGACGCAAACGTCTGAAAAACCATACAACTATATTTTATTTTAACCACAGGTTAACGCCTCCTTTTCCAACTACCTACTCAACGGCAATATGGATACCCATCGCTGCGGGCGTGCTGGTTTTGGCGACAGGGCCGGACAACCGTGCGCCGCTGCTCATGTAACTCCGCTTTAATCGGTGCGCTTGCCGGTTTCTTGTAACGCTGCCCTTATTTACGGGTTTCGACCGTTTGGGCGGCAACTATCAGTTTCCGAGTTCCACAGTGGATTCCGCTGCCGATCAACTATTCGCTGAGGTGAACGGTATTTCGGTGCTGTTTGTCATTCTGAACGCGTTTATCACGCTGATGGTGGTGCTGGCGAGTTGGGAAGTGATTTAAAGCGTCCGGCGCAGTATACTGGCGGCGTTTTTAATCATGTCGGGCCTGATTAGCGCGTTCTCAGCGCGGATGCCCTACTGTTTATGTGTTCTTCGAGGATACTGATTCCTGTACCGATTATCGGTGTGTGGGGCGGTCCGCGCCCGCGTGTATGCGTCGTGAAGCTGTTTCTCTGCGTTGATGGGGTCGTTGCTGATGTGGTGGCGATTGTGTACCTGTCTTGCAAGCGGGCGGCTTTTCGATTGAGGGATTTTCCAAAACATAAACAAATTCCGCTGGGCGTGCAACAACTTTTGTTTATTAGCGTTTTCCTGTCGTTTGCGGTAAGTGCCGATGTTCCCCGTACGCGGCTGCCGGATGCCCACGTGTGAGGCGCCGACGGGCGGTTCGATGGTGTTGGCGGCGATTACCGCTGAAATTGAGCGCATACGGCTTTTACTTCATCCGCAAATTCTGCCCGACGCGTCATAACTATTCGCGCGGTCATCATCGTGTTGAGCCTGGTGCGGTGGTGTATATCGGCGTAGTTGCGCTGGTGCAGACAGATATGAGAAGCTGGTGGCGTATTCGTCCATCAGCCATATGGGTTTCGTCATACCTTGGGGATGTTGTCTTGTTCATTAACGGGCGGTTGAGACGACTGGGCGTTGAAAAGGCGCGGTCATCAAATGATCTCGCGCGGTTTCGTGTCGGCGGCGATGTTGTATTGCATCGGCGTGCTGTGTGACCGCCTGCACGCGCGCAATATCGCGCCGATTACGGCGGCGTAGTGAACAGTGATGCCCAAGTTTGCGGCGTTTATGATGCTGTTTGCGATGGCGAACGCGGGTCACCGGCGACTCCGGGCTTCGTGCGAGGCGGAAGTTTATGGTGATCTGGGCGCGGTCCGAGTGAATTTCTGGGTGAGCGACGCTATGGCGGCGCCGGCGCTTCGTTTGGTACGTCTTACACGCTGTGGATGCTATAAGCGCGTGATTTTTCAGCGCGGTCGGCAGTCACGCGCGTTGCCGATGTAGTTTACGCAACTGCACGCGTGCGCATTCTGGCGTTTGGCGGTTGCGGTAGTGGAGTAATGGGCGGCCTGCATCCGCAGGGCATTTATCGAAAGCGTGCATCAGGCGGCAAACGAGTTGATTACCATGTGGCGCAAAGTAGTAAGATTTGAGGTGTGCGAATGAGACGATTGATTTGAACTGAACACCATGCCCATGCGGGATGCTGTTTGCGCTGCTGATTGCCGGCGTGTGCTGGCAGATTTGGCGGATTGGCGATGAAAACCGCTATCTGACCCATCTGACGAGCAGAACCGTTATTATCGTGGCGTTTTGCAGCTTGCAGTGTAGGAGCCAGGGCGCGTGTGTGTTGGCGTTTCACGAATATGTATGTCGCCGACGGTATGTCGCGCCGTCCAAGCTGGTGTTGCTACGGATTGACCTTCGGGCTGTTTACTTTACAGCAAGCCCTGTAATCAGGCGCGCGGTGATGTTACAAAGAGCAGGTTTACCTTGTCGCTGTTTGCCCTGTTAGGCATGAGCGTGATGTGGTGAGCGCGGCGCATTCCTGACCGCCTATATGTCGGTTTGGAACTTTGTGGCGCGCTGCGGCTTTACGCCGCGATTGCGCTGCGCCGCGATTCGAGACCTCTCCGCCGAAGCCGCGCTCACATCTTCGTCTTGGGCACGCGCTGGCTTCAGGCTGCTGCTCTACGGCATTTCGATGGTGTACGGCGCGACGGGTTCGCTCGACTTCGCCACTGTTTGGCATCGCGTCTTACAGCGAAGTACCAACGAATGGCGTCGTTGAAACTGGGGCTGGTGTTTTATCGTCGTGGCGGTGGCGTTCAGACTGGGCGCAATGCCGTTTCATATGTGGTACCCGACGTGTCATCGGCGCACCGACATCCGTCGCCGCTTTGTCGGTACGGCGCCGAAATCGCCGCCGTCGTCTTTGCCTTTCATCTGCTGGTTGGGAACGGTGCATCGACTGGTCGCAGACCATTTCGCCGTGTTGGCGGTAGCATCGCGCTGGTCGGTAACCTCGCCGCCATCATGCAGGCCAACATCAAGTCATATGCTCGCCTATTCCACCGCTATCGCATATGGGCTATCCTGCTGGCGTTTATGGCGGGGCGGTCGGTTTCATGGCAGGCGTACGCCGTGCCATGCACTGATGGCGGCGGTCGGTTTCGGCTTTGTAATGATGGTATTGTCCACCGACAATATCGAGTTAATGAAGAAAATCAAAACTTGGCGGGTCTGAACCAACGCCATACTTGGTTTGCCTTTAATGCTGCTGGCAATGTTCTCGTGGCGGGTATTCCGCCGCTGATGGGCTTTTATGCCAAATTCGGCGTAATTGAGCTTTGTTGAGCATCCGACCGCCCAAAACACCGCCATGGCGAACGCTTTGTACATCGTACTTGCTGTGTTCGCCGTGGTGATGTCTCGTTAATCGGCGCGATTCTACTACCTGCGCGTAGTCAAGTCATGTATTTTGACGAAGCCACCGCGGCCAGCCCGTCGGCAGCAACTATGCCGCCAAATTCTTCCTAGTAACGCGTTCTTGCGCTGATTTGTGGGGCATCGCCGCCGCAACGGTGACCAATGGGCGCGCTGGGCTTTGACTTGCCTTGGCAAGCGATGAACCGAAACGGCAGCCATTAATGGGCTGCCGTTTTTCATTCAAATACCGTCCCAACATATTTTCAAACGACCTTTTGCTTGTTCAATACTTGGGTTTCAATGGTGACTCCAGCATTCCGCGCAGGCGAAATCGAACCTATCCGTCAAAACCTATGGGGTAAGTTTCCTAAATTCACCGTTCTGGTCACTGCTGGCAACTACCCACGAGCGGGGACAGGAATGACGGGGTTTAATAAGCAGCTTTATCGAAATTTACCTTCCAAGGTCGATGCGAAAACGGAAAACACATCGCGACCATCCATGCGCATCCGCTGATGGCACTCATCTTCCTTAACGCCCCTTCGTTACCACCGTTTTCGGCGTGTTTCCGCTCAAGCGCAAACATGTCCGGGCATCGCCTCAGCCGGGTGGCGGCGGGCTTCTCCTGACCGCCGTCCTCTCTATATCCTCGAATCCCGCGCGCCGGCGCGGTACACCGCCAACAAGACTGGGTTTTACGCTGCCGTGGTCTGCCTTTACCTGATGTTCGCCTTTGCCATGGCGTTATTTCTGGCACGCGCACCAGCCGCGAATGACGGTTTGTCGTTTTAACTCCCGTTGAAACTGCGCTTTCGGGCAACCTGTCGGGAGTGCAGCAACCCTTCCGTCATTCCCGTGAAAACGAATCCAGGCCTTTGAAGTTCAGTATCCTTTCAAAGTATTGCCTGGCCTGGATTTTTCTGGTTCCCGCCTGCGCGGGGAATGACCAACATGGTTTTAACCGTTGAAGCTGCGCTTTCGAACGACCCCGCGAACTTTTACGCTTTTGCAATCATACATCCATACCTTTGCGGCGGTTGGCGCAGCGATTCGGCCAAGGTCGTCTGGTAAAATACGATATCTACCGAATCCGAACACTGGAAATACATTACCGGCGAACCTATCCGCTACGAATGAAAAGGAACGCTTATGGACCCGGACAATACAACACCGGCTTCATTTCCAAAGCCACCTTTAATCCGCGCTGATGATGCTGTACATCGCCCTGATTGCCGCCGTGCTGACCTATGCAACTCGGGCGAGTATCAGCACAACAGCTTAAATGGTCGTTCCCAGCACGTACCGCGTGTTGGAAAAGTTTCCGCCCGGCATCTGACCTCAGGCGGTGAGAAGGCCGCAGGCGGCGTTGGAAGCGGCGGACAAAGCCGCCGTTCGGCCTGTTCGATTTTTTAGCGCCGTCCCCGAGGGCATCGCCAAGCAGGCGTTGGTGATGTGGTTTGTTTGTCGGCGGCATGTTCGGCATTTGCAGTTCAGCGGCGCGGTGCCAGGCGGAGGTTTTGGAGCGGAGTGCTGGCACTGACGCGCAACAATATCTATATCCTAGTGCCCGTGCTGATGCAATGATTTTTCGGCGGGAACACGTTTCTCGGTTTTCTCCAAAGAGTATCTTGCTGATGATTCCGTGTGGTCAGCAGCTGAACATGGTCGGAGCATGTGGCTTCGATTGCAATCCCTATATCCTACGCATCGCCCAGCACATGCTGGGCGATGCCGCTGTTTAACGCGGTATGTGGCTGCGCGTCGTTACCTACGTCGTCATGCTGTCGGTGGCGACGCTTGTTTGTTTTGGCGCATCCGCCGCAACGGCGTGTTTTGCACGGCGCAAAGCGATTGACGCGAGCAGGCCGCCCTGGTACGCGCCAAGTGCTGATGCTGCTGACGCTGGCGGTCGGTGTCGGTTTCCTGATTTGCGCTGCTCTGGCCTGCACTGGAAAGCGAGATTACGCAGCTTTCCGGCTATTACCTCTTCCTTGCCTTGGTTATCGGCGCGATCAGCGGGCTGGGTGCAACACCGCCGCCGACGCTCGTCTCCGGCGTGCGCAAAAGTGGTCATCGCCGCGTTGCTTATCGGGCTGGCGACCGCCGTCGGCTGATACTGGCAAAAGGCAAAATACTGGATACCGTCATCTATTATCTGGTCGAAGCACTCGGCACCCACGGCCCCTACTCTTCCGCCTGCGGCATCTTCGGTTCGGAAGTCCTGCTGGACATCGTCATCCCCTCGGCGGTCAGCAAAGTCGCCGTCAATATGTCGATACTCGGCCCCTTGGGCGAACCGTCGGGCTTGCAGCCGCAGACGACGATTTTTCGCCTTCCCTGATGGGCAACGGCACGGGCAATAGTTCGTCCGACTTCCGCCGCGCTGCTGATTTTCCTCTCCGCCGCCGAGTAACGTGGACGCAGTGGGTCGAATTCGTCTGGCCGCTGATTGCCGTGTTTACAGGGCTGATTCTCGCCATGCTCACGGCCAGGCGGTGTATATCGCGTGATTGACAGCGTATAATCAGGTCGTCCGAAACCCGTTTCAGACGGCCTTTTCATCCGAACGCCCCCTTTCGAGGACAACCATGACCCAACAAAACCTTCTCCAACATCCGCACCTCGTCGTCAAAGTCGGCTCCAGCCTCGTTACCGCGGGCGGCAAGGCATAGACCAGCCGCACTCGACCGCTGGGCGGCAAATCGCCGAACTGGGCAAACAAAGGCGTGCAAACCGTCCTCGTTTCCAGCGGCGCCAGTCGCCGAAGGTATCAAACGGCTGGGTTGGACAAACGCCCACCGCCATCAACGAGCTGCAAGCCGCCGTCGCCGTCGGACAAACCGGCATCGCCCAGGCCTACGAAGCCGCGTTCGCACCGCACGGCATCCGCACCGCCCAAATCCTGCTGCTTCGACGATTTGAGCAACGCACCCGCTACCTCAACGCCCGCGCAACGCCCGCAAACCCTGCTGTCCAGGCATCGTCCCCGTCATCAACAGAAAATCGACACCGTGACCACCGACGAAATCAAATCGGCGACAACGACACCTCGGCGCACTCATAACCAACCTCATTGAAAGCGAGCGCTTTGTCGCTTGACCGACCAAAAGGCGCAGCATGACAGCGACCCGCGCAAAAACCCGCAAGCCAAACTGATTCCGACCATAGCTGGCCGACCATCCCGACCTCGAAAGCATGGCGGGCGGCGCAGGGCAGTAGCACGTCGGCGCTGGGCGCGTGTACGCACAGTAACCGCCGCCGACGCGCGCACTCAGCCGGGCCGCCACCGTCGTCGCATCAGCGGCGAGCCCGATGTCTCGTCCGCCTCAAACAAGGTGAAGAGCAGACATGCGTCTTTACCAGCGGCGCGCACGCGTCGCCCGCAAACAATGGCTGCTCGGACGCGTCCAAACCGCCGGCAGCCTGACTGTCGACAGCGGCGCGGCAAAAGCCCTGACCGAACAGCACGCCAGCCTGCTGCCCGTCGGCTGCATCCGCGCGGACGAGCCATTTCCACCGCGGCGAAGCTCGTCGCCATCCTCGATACCGACGGCAAAGAAAATGCCTGCGGCCTCACTAATTACAGCGGCCGAAACCGCCAAAATACTGAACCCCGTCCGAGCTATCGCCGAGAATAGGCTACGCCCACGAGGACGAACTCATCCACCGCGACAATGGCGTCGCATTGGTAGGGGAAAGAAGTAAATATAAGGTCGTCTGAAACTCAAAAATGCGGTTTCAGACGACCTGTTTCTGGACGGCACCAATTCGATTACAGGCGGATATCCGTATTCGGTGGAGAGATTGAGGTTTTCCCTGCTTCTTCACGACGATGAAATGCGCTTTGGAAATTCGATTTGTCGCTCGAACCCGTTGAAAACGATAGCGGATGAACATTTAGCTTCATGATTTTATTTTCGATACGCAAATTATCGGTTTCAGTAGTTCCCGCGCAGGCGAGAATCCATTGAAACTCAGAAACTGTCAAATCAGGTTTCTCAAGTTTTTAAAAGATGGATTCACGCCTGCGCGGGAATGACTAGTGGAGACGATGCATGCGAGTGAAAGTTAAGTATGTTTTGCTATAGCTGCGTTATTCCGAATCCACCATCTGTTATCTGCCTAAAGGCCGTCTAGTACCGTCGCCTTGTCTTCACAAAATTTCTGTTAAAAATCAAACGCCTTATCCTTTCAGACGACATCCCATGTACAGCACATACATTGGTCTGGTTCCGCCGAGCCTGCGCATACGCGACAACGCCGCGTTGTCCGCCGCCGTGAAGCGAGATTGCCTGTGGCGGGCGTGTGGGTGGCGCAGGGTCGTCTGAAATCTAATCCGCGTCAGGATTGGTTTCATATCAGGCGGCGGCGGCATGGCTCTCTGGCGGCGCGCGGCGGTTTTGCTGTGCGGTTAACCGTGTGGAAGAATTGCCCTGCTTTGGCGGCGCGGTTGAACATTCAGACCGTGATTGCTGGCAAAGCCTCATACGTCGTCTGAAAATCAGCAAAGATAACCGCATTTGGCGGATTTTTGGATGAACAAGGCGTTGCGTTCGAGCGCGTGAACGACCGTGCCGTATTTGCCAAGCAGACATCATGGGCAGCACGGCGCGCCTTGTCCGACTTTCGCATTATAAGGAAGCGTGGCGGCTTTGTTTCGTCAGCGGTTCGGAGGGCGGGTACGGTTGCCGTCAAACCGATATTTTTCAGACGACCTCCGCCGAAATGCCGCCGTTTCCAGCGTGGAACGGGCAACAGGATATGGTTTCGCGCAGCGCAAAGGCGGCGAAAGATGAAGCGGACAAACAATGGCGGCAGTTTGAAGCAAATATCGGTTTTTATCCGATTATGAAGGACTTCCCCGTCCAGAAAAGGCACCAGCCGCTTGAGGCGCGTATCTGAGCGCAGGCTGCATTTTCGCCGCGCGTGTTTGGCGGTTGACAGCCGCGGGCAGGGGGCGGATGTGTGGTTGAACAACGAGTTCGGCGCGATTTCTATCAGCGGTTTGCTATGCATCGCGCCCGCATCGAGCTGAATCCGATGCCGATCTGCCCGTTTTTCAGACGACCTGACGGAACGCTGGCGGCGAGGGAAAGCGAGGCTTCCGCTCATCGACGCCGCCATGCGCAGTCTGAAATCGAGCGGCTGGCTGCATCCCGCCCTACGCTCCCTGACGGCGGAATTTTTGGCGGCATCCTGCATCAACCGTCCGAACACGGCATTGTTTGGTTTGCCGAGCAACAAACCGATTTTCGACCTACGCTGAGTGTGGGCAGCTGGCGAAACCGCCGCCCGCAACGCCGCAGGCGTTCCCTCGATATTATCCAAACCGCCCGCCGGCTCGACCCGACGGCATTCGTCCGCCGCCATATCCCCGAGTTGGCGCATCTGCCCGCCAGCCTCGTCCACCCCGTGGCTCGCCTCGTCTGGAAATTGACGCCCACGGCTATCCGCCCCTGTCGTCGCGCCTTAAAGGTCGTCTGAAAGCAGTATTGGGGTTTCAGACGACCTTTTCTCAATCCTGTCCGTATTGCCTGATTCCCGTTACAATGCCGCCCGATAAAACCCAAAAATCTCAACAAGATAGCCCCGACCATGAACGCCTCTCACAGCGCGAACGCTTCGTCAAACGCTGCTCAGTTCACCACGAACGCTACCGCTACCTGCCGCCTACCGCCGTCCGGCTCGGACTTGCGTACTGACTCGCCACCCTGCTCGCCCACTCCTCCGCCTCCACACGGCGAATGGATGAGGCATGACCGTGTTCGTCGTACTCGGCATGCTCAATTTCAGACGCGATTTGCTCAAAAGCCGATCGAACGCATGCTCGGCACCGTCATCGGTTTAGGCGCAGGTCTGACCCTGTTGAGGCTCAACCAACTTCTACGTCCACGGTGGCATCCTCTTTTTACCCGACCGTCGGTACCGCCAGCGCAGCCGCAGGTTGGGCGGCGGTCAGCCGCAGCTACGTCCCCATGCTGCGCCGGACGACCATGTGCATGCTTATCGGCGACAGCAGCAACAACTGGCTCGACAGCGGACTCATGCGCGCCACTGAACGTCCTCATCGGCGCCGCCATCGCCATCATCTCCGCCAAACTCCTTCCCCTGCGTTCCACACTCATGTGGCGGTTCGTAACGCCGACAACCCGGCCGAGATGGCGGCAAAAATGATTGCCGAAATCAGCGACGGCAGAACGCATGACCCGCGAGCGGCTGGAGCAAACATGGTCAAACATGCGCCAAATCAACGCCCGCATGGTCCAAAGCCGCAGCCCTCGCCGCCACATCGGGCGAAAGCCACATCAGCCCGCGCTGCAGTGGAAGCCATGCAACACGCCCACCGCAAAATCGTCAGCACCACCAGCTACTCCTCGCTACCGCCGCCAAGCTGCAGCCCCACCTCAACGAACGCGAAAATCGCCTCCTCGACCGCGCATTTCAACCGCCTCCAACGCGACCTGCGCCTGACCGTCCGCCTCATCAGGCCACTACGCCCGCCGCATCCCGCATCGACACCTCCATCAATCGAGCTGGGCAGACTCGCCGCCCGCCTCCGTACAGATGGCAAGGCTTCTCTGGCTCCCAAGCACCAATATGCTGGCAAAGATCTCCGCACTCGTCATCCTCCTGCACACGCAGCCGCCGCAAGTGGCTGGACAGACACGAACTTCAACGCCGCGCGAACACCTGCGCGAAACCCGCGAAGGCGATTTGGAAGAAGAGTGTCGTCTCGAAAACGTCCGACTGATGATACAATTTCGAATATCCCACTTGGAACACGGTCATGAGTCTCTACGCCATCGCCCACATCATCCACCTCTGTTGCGCCATCGCCTTTGTCGGCGGCGTATTTTTCGAAAATGCTGTTTTGTCGTCATGCATGCACCGGCCGCGTCTCGCGCGAATCGCGCCGCGAAGTCGAGACGCGCCATGTCCTACCGCGCCGTCCGCGTTATGCCGCCCGTCGTCATGACGCTTTTCATCAGCAGCATCGTCATGGTATTCAACCGCTACCTGCCCTTTTGAGGCCAACCGCTTCGCCACCTCATTCGGTACGCTCCTTACCCTCAAAAATCCTGTTGTGCAGTCAGCGTCCTCGTCCATTTCGCTATCGCCGTCGTCAAAATGGCACGGCACACCCTGACCGTCGGCTGGTCCAAATACATCCACGCCATCGTATTTTCACATATGCTGTTTATCGTATTTTTCCTAAAGCCATGTTTTACTTGTCTTGGTAAGCTGTTTTCAGACGACCTTTTCCCCGACGGGTCGTCTGAAAAGCCGCCATCAACCACCTCATCACAAGGAATCCGAATACGACGAACACCCTTCTGTCGGCTCCCTTTTGTACGGCGTGTTCTTCGCCGCCGTTTTCATCAGATCGTCATCGACATGTCTCGCTAAAAAGCGGCGCGCATAAAAGTCAGTGTCGTAGCCGTCGCCTGGGTTGCGTCTGGGTCGCCGTATCCTGTGCCTTCGCAGGCTGGCTCTATTTCGAGCTGGCGGGCAACCCCTTTACGGGTGCCGTCGTTGCCAAAGAAAAAGACCCTCGAATACGCGGCTACATCCTCGAAAATCCCTGCCGTTGACAACATCTTTGTTTTCCTGATGATTTTCCGGTTACTTAAAAGTTCGAAAATACCAGCACCGCGTCCTCTTTACGGCGTGTTCGGCGCCATCGTCCTGCGCGCCCTCGCAGTATCGGCGCGGCACTGGTGCAGCGGTTCGAGATGGATTCTACATTTCGGCGCATTCCTCGTCATATACCGGCATCCATATGATGAAACCGGAATCCGAAGAAGACCTCTCGTCAAAAACAAGATTTTGGGCTGGCTTAAAAAGTCGTCGTCAGCCACCATCAGTTTGAAGGCGAAAAATTCTTCGTCGAGCACGACAGGCGCATCGCCACCCGCTTTTGCTCGTCCTCGTCCATGGTAGGGGTCGAGGCGATGTCATCTTCATAGTGGACAGCATTCCCGCCGTCTTCGCCGTAACCACCGACCCCTTCATCCGTCCTGCGCCTCCAGCATCTTCGCCATACTCCGCAGGTTGCGTGCCATGTATTTCCTGCTTGCCGATGTCGCCGACCGTTTCATCTTTCCCTCAAATACAGCCTCGCCTTCGTCGCGAAAGCTTCATCGGCGTCAAAATGCTGATTATGCACTGGGTGCATCTCATCTCCATTTCCCTACTCCGTCGTCTTCGGCAGCACTGGGCGCATCCATCGCCCATCCATCGCATGGTGTACACGCGTCTGGCAGCGAAATAAGTTTGGCGGATAAAGGAAAGGGTCGTCTAGAAAGCGAAAAACCGTTTTCAGACGACGCTCTACTGATGCAACGCCCTATACCACATCCATTTTGTAACGGCGTTTAAATATCGGTTGAAAATAAAGGCGGAAACCGCCCCTGCCTTGTCCGGAATCGCCGGGCGAGCGGTACTATGCGCGGTGTAACGGCGATTGCCACCGTTCGGATGGTCATGCGTCCGGGCGAGGTTTTTAAATTCAGTATCTTGTTGAAAGCAGAAAATGATTAACGATATTCACAGCGGAAAGCCAAAAATACGGCGGCGGCTCGGTGCAGAAGTGCTGAAGAGTGCGCGAAAGTGCGTACCGGCCGTGCGCCTACCGTACTGTTGGACCAAGTGGAAGTCGAATACTGGGGCAGCATGGTTTCCGGTCCAGCCAAGTTGCCAACAGCGGAACGCTTCTGGCGCGCACGTCGGCGTAAAACCTTTTGAAAGCAATATGGCTGCCAAAGTCGAGAAAGCCATCCGCGATTCAAACTTGGGTCTGAACCCGGCGGCAGTCCACGGCGTTGATGCGCGTGCCTATGCTCTGTTGATCCGAAGCGCGCCGTAAAGATTTGATTAAAGTCGTACGCGGCAGAAGCGAAGAAGAAGGACGCGTGTCCATCGCAAGCGTGCGCGCTTGATGCGAACAATCGCATCAAACTCGCCGAAAGACAAGAAATTTCCGAAGGCGAAATGCACAGTCGCGGCGAAGAAAAGCGGTTCAAACTGACAGACAAATACATCGCCGAAGCCGACAAAACGCTGGCTGCCAAAGAAGAAGATTTGATTAGCGTTTAAACCCTTGTCGCACGGCGTTTCGAACGACGCTCTGAACCGCCGCGCTGCGAAGGCGGGAGATGAAGAGCAGCTTACGCCAGGCCATTTGGGACATACTTCGGTTCGAAGCGCCATCGCCGTGATTATGGACGGCAACGGCCGTTGCGGGCGAAAAAGCGTTTCCCTTCCCGCGTGATGAGCTGCAAAACGCGGCTTGGACGCGTTGGAAAATGTATGGTGAGCATTGCGCCAAACTGGGTGTGCAATATCTGACCGTGTTTTGCCTTTTCGAGCTGAAAACTGGCGCCGCGAAGACGAAAGTCGTCGTTTCCTGATGGGAGCTGTTTTGCAGGCTTTGCAAAAACAGGTGCGCCGTCTGCACGAGCTGTATGCGCCTGAAGGTGTTGGGCGGCCGCGAACGCTTCAACCGGCGAGATTCTGCAAAAGGCATCGAAGAGGCGGAAGCGTTGACGGCGAGCTCAGTCGGCGTGACCTGGCATCGCCGCCGGATTACGGCGGCCGCTGGGAGGTGTTGCAGGCGGCAAAACAAACCAGGTGCCGAGGCGTATGTCCGAGATTACCGCACGCTGGCGATACGCGATGCTGGGCGATGCGCCGGAACCGGATTTGTTCATCCGCACCGGCGGCGAAGCACGCATCGGCAATTTTCCTGCGCTGGCCAGATGGCGTATGCCGAACTTTGTTACCGAGTACCCTGTGGCGATTTTGACAGCGAAAGCCGTGGACGATGCTGTCGCCTCGTTCAAAAACGCGGGCGGCGCTTCGGCCGCACTTTCGGAACAGCTGCCGAGTAGAGCAGCAAAGTTAAAATCGTTTGGAAAGCAACGGATTATCACGGCGCTGTGGATGCTGCCGTTGATGTGCAGTATGCTGTTTTACGCGCCGCAATGGCTGTGGGCGGCATTTTGCGGGTTGATTTCCCTGGATTTGCGCTGTGGGAATACGCCCGCATGAGCGGATGGACTGAAAAGCAATCATTGTCTTGCCGCGACGCTGGTGATTTCGGCGTCATCGCCTACGCAGGCGGTTGGACGCGCTGCCGGATGTCGTCTGGTACGCCGTGCGGCGTTTTGGCTGTGAGTCGTTATGCGCTGTGGCTGGAAATTTCAAAGTGGAAGTGAACTGGCGGCTGGGCTTATACCGTGGCGCTGGCTTTAGTGGTCTGCCGTTTTGGTTCGCACTCATGTGTCCACCGTCCGCATCCGAGTACTTGTCGCTTGTCGCGCGCCGTGATGGGTTTGGTGTGGGTTGCCGATGTTTGCGCGTGTTCGGCGGCAAAGCGTTCGGCTAAACCACAAAATCGCACCGACCGTCGGCCCCCGGCAAGAGCTGAAGGCGCAATCAGCGGTGCCGATTTGCTGTCGCGGTGTATGTGACTGTGGTGTGGTGGGCTGGTTGGCTCACGTTTGACGCATGCGTTTCAATACCGTGTTAATCGGTTTGGTGTTGACCGTTGTCAGCGTATGCGGCGACCTGTTGGAGCTTCGCTCCGAAACGCGCGGCGGGCATCAAAGACAGCGCAATCTGCTGCCCGGACACGGCGAGCGTGTTTGACCGCGTGGACGGCCTGATTGCCGTCGTCGGCGTGCTCTGCCGCGCTGAAGCTTGTTCTGAAGGCGTTTATAGTGGATTAAATTTAGGAAATCAGAACCTTAGGCAACGAAGCCGCGAGACGGTACGAGATAGTACGACAAGGCGAAGGCAGCGCCGTACTTGCTGCTTTAAAGTTAATCCACTATCATCATCGTTGAACATCAAACACAATATCGAATAAGCGTTTTCAGACGTACCTTTCCGACCTCAAGCCCAGGTCGTCTGAGAAATCCGAAAAGCGGTACATAAAGAGACACCGCTGACACCACAAGTCCACGACCATGACCAGGCGGTGCACCGGCGTAGGCGAAAGCACGCTGGACGTTGCTTTCCGCCACCCCGATTCCGCGTATTCGCGCTGGCAGAGCATCGGCAGGTTGAGAAACTGGCGGCTCAATACCCGGACATTCAGCCCGAATATGCCGTCGTTGCCGATGCGGAACACGTACCGCCCAGCGAAGCCCTGGTGACGCGACGGCACGGCGACACAGGTTTTACGGCAGCGCAGGCATTGTTGGTTGATGTGGCGTCTGCCGGCGAAAGTCCGGCGGTGTCATGTGCGCCATCTCGTCGGTGCAGCGGGGTTGCCTTCAGCGCTGGCGGCGGCGCAGCAAGCTCATTTATCTGGCGAACAAAAGGGACGTTGGTGGTTTCCGGCGCGTTGTTTATGGAAACCGCCCGCGCGCAAACGGCGCGGCGGTGTCGCCATCGACAGCGGGACACAACGCCATTTTTGCAGGTTTTTGCCGCGCGATTACACGGGTCGTCTGAACGAACACGGCATCGCTCGTTATCCTGACTGCTTCTGGCGGCCGTTTCTGACGGCCGATTTGAGCACGTTCGACAGCGACGTACGCCCGCGCAAACGATCAAACACCCGAAATGGAGCATGGGGCGCAAAAGTCTCCGTCGATTCCGCCACCGCGGTGAACAAGGTTTGGAGCTGATTGAAGCGCATTGGCTGTTCAACTGCCGCCTGATAAACTCGAAGTCGTCATCCATCCGCAATCCGTGATACAGCATGGTGCGCTACCGCGACGAGCTCCGTGCTGGCGCAACTGGGCGATCCCGATACGCGTACGCCCATCGCTTATTGTTTGGGCTTGCCGGAACGCATCGATTCGGTGTCGGCGACCTGGATTTCCGACGCATTGTCTGTGCGTTGACCTTCAAAAAGCCGGACTTTGACCGCTTCCCTTGTCTGAAAGCTCGCCTGATGAAGCCATGAATGCGGGCGGGCCACGCCCACGTCTTGAACGCCGCCAACGAAGCCGCCGTCGCCGCCTTCTTGGATGGGCGGATTAAGTTTACCGACTTTGCCAAAACCGTCGCCCATTGTCTGCACTAGAGCTTTTCAGGCAGACCTCGGCGGCATCGAAAACCTGCTGGCGCAAGACGCCGTTACGCAGACAGAGCGCGAATTTATCGCTGTGTAGGATAAACCGTGCCGCAACGATAATGGATTAACTTTTAAATCAGGACAAGGCGACGAAGCCGCAACGGCCTGAATAAGTACGGAACCGATTCGCTGGTGTGAGCATGCCAGGAATCGTTCTCTTGAAACTAAGGCGAGGCAACGCCGTACTGGTTTCAAAGTTAATCCACATAAAAATGACCAGGTCGTCTGAAAACCGCCCACCGTCATGTATGGCGGACAAAACAGCGAGACTGACTTTATAATCGGCAAAATAACGCAATAATATTTTCTACATTGCGAATGCTTTCAGACGACCCTGCCTTGATACGTCGTCTGAGAACATCGCAACGTCAACCCATACCCAACAGAGAGATTCTTTTTGCAAACCCTTCTAGCTTTTTATTTTCGCCATCTGATTTTGGTCAGCCTGCACAGTTCGGACACTACATCGTCGCCAGATTGTGCGGCGTCAAAGTCGTACGCTTTTCCGTTGGCTTCGGCAAACCGTTTTCAGCAAGCGCGGCGATACCGAATGGTGTTTGGCGCCCATCCCGTTGGGCGGCTGTGTCAAAAATGGTCGATACGCGCGAGGAAGTGGCGCAGGCAGACCTGCCTGACGCCTTCGACAAACAGCATCCCGCCAAACGCATCGCCATCGTCGCCGCAGGCCCGCTGACCAATCTCGCGCTGGCGGTTCTGCTGACGGCGGGGTTTTTCCTTACGGCGTTACCCAAAAATCCGCCCGTATATCGGCATGGTCGAGCAAAAATACCATTGCCTCAAAAGCCGGTTTTCAGCCGGAGACAGTATTTCGGTTAACGGCGTTAACGTCGGCGAGTGAGGAAAAAGCGGCGAAAATCGTGTTGAACATCGAGGTCAGGCAGGTAAATGTTGCCGTTCAGACGAGCTCGGGGCAGAAAACCGTACGGATTATCGATGCCGCCGGTACGCCTAGAAGCAGGTAAAATTGCGAGAAAACCAAAGGCTATATCGGGTTGTCGCCTTTTTAAAAATCGCCACCCGCGTCGGCGAATGACGAAAAACAGCCCGGCTGAAAAAGCCGGTTTGAAAAACGACAAGCTGATCGGTGCCGACGGACAGAACGCCGAGTCTTGCGCAGCAATGGGTGAAATCGTGCACGCCAAAGCCCGGGCAAGAAAAATCGAATTGATTTACTAGAGCGCGACGGTAAAACTTTTCGGACGACCATCCCGCCCCCGACCGGTATCCAGCAGCCCGACAGAACGCTGAAGGTCGGCAGGGGTGAGGCTTCGGTCCTCAGGGCGACGAAGCAGTGGACAAAAGAAATCAAAAGCGCGAATATAAGCCGTCTGTCGCAGAAGCATTTGCGATGGGCTGGGACAAAACAGTCAACAACGCTTGGATGACGGTAAAAATTCTTCGGAAAACTGATTACAGGCAATGCCTCCTGAACCATATTTCAGGCGCTGACCCGTGCCGACGTCGCCGGGAAAAACGGCACGCTAGGGATTTCAAAGCTATTTGGAATTCCTCGCGTTGATCAGCATCGTAGTTTGAGGCGTGTTGGACCTGTTGCCATCCCCACGTGTTGGACGGCGGGCATTTGGTGTTCTACACTGCCGAGATGGATACGCGAAAGCCGCCGAGGCGAGCGCATACGGGCAATCGAGCCTGCGCCTCGGACTGGCTGCCAGTGACTGTTCATGATGGCACTGGCTTTCTTCAATGACATCAACCGTTTGTTTGGATAATTTTATGAAAATTGAAACAGTTGCTTCTGCTTTGATGGTATTGGGCATGTCGCCTTTGGCATTTGCCGACTTCGCGATTCAAGACTCATCCGCGTCGAAGGTTTGCAGCGCACCGGCGAGTGCGGTCTTCAACTCTGCCCGTCAAAGTCGGCGACCAATTCAGCGACACGCAGCGAAGAAAATCATCAAAACTCTGTATGCGACCGGTTTTTGACGATGTCCGCGTGAGAGACCGATGGGCAATCGGGTCTTGCCCGACCGTTATCGAGACGCCACGACCATCAGCACGCTGAGACGTCGGCGGCGCGAAAATGCTGCGCAAAACGATGTGCATCGACCTTGAATCCTTTGGTTTGGCAATCCCAATACTTCAATCCGGCCACGCCAGAGCCCGGTCTGTCGCCAGCCTGAAGGAAGAATACAAAGCCGCGGCGGCAAACGGTCCGGTCAATCACGCCGACCGTTACCAAACTCCGCGCGTAACCGCGTTGCCATCGACATGCGCCATCGATGAGGTAAAACCACCAAGATTACCGACATTGAATTTGAAGGCAACAAAGTCTATTCCGACCGCAAGCTCATGAAGCAAATGTCTTTGAGCGAAGGCGGTATGTGAACAGCTGACCAAGAGCAACCAGTTTAACGAGCAAAAATTCTCGCAAGACATGGAGCGCGTCAGCGAAGTTCTACCAAAAGCAACGGCTACTTCAATTTCCGCATTCTGGATACCGACATCCAGACCAACGAAGACAAAACCAAGCAAACCATCAAAGTTACGGTTGACGAGGGCGAACGCTTCCGTTGGGGCGACGTGCGCATAAAGAAGGCGATACCCGCGAGTACCGAAAGAAAATTGCAAAACTGCTGACCATGAAAAGGGCAAATGGTGCGAACGCGCCCAAATGGTCAAATCGCTCGAAGGCCATCAAAACCGCATGGGTGACGGCAGGCTGCGCGTTCAGCGAAGTCAACGTTCAAGCGGTACCGTATGCCGAGACCAAACTGTCGATTTCGTCCTGAATGTCGAACCGGCCGCAAAATCTATGTGAACGAAAATCAACTTGTCGCGGCAACAACAAAACCCGTGACAAAAGTCGTGCGCCGCAGGTGCGTCAGATGGAATCCGCGCCCTGACACTTCAAGCTGCAACGTTCCAAAAGACGTGTCGAGCTGCTGGGTTGCTGACAACGTACAATTCGATGCACGTACCGGTTGCCAATACGCCCGACCAAGTCGATTTGAACATGAGCGTGAACGAGCGTTCTACCGAGTTCGCTGGATGTAGAGATGCGGGCTGGGTTCAGGATACCGGCTTGGTCATGTCCGTAGGCGTTTCCCAAGAACAACCTGTTCGGTACGGGCAAATCCGTTTCCTGCGCGCCTCACGCGGTAAACCACGCGAACGGCTCGCTGCTCGTTTGCCGATCATATTTCACACCGACGGCGTGAGCCTCCCGGTTACGATATTACGGCAAGTCTTGACCCGCGTAAAGCCTCTTCCGGCGCGAAACAATATAAAAACCACCACCGCAGGCGCGAGGCGTGCGCATGGGCATCCCGTGAACCGAGACACGACCCGCGTCAATTTGGGTCTGGCGGCGGAACACCTGACCGTGAATACCTGCAAGGCGCGCCTAAACGTTATGCCGACTCATCAGCCAATATGGTAAAAGGCACGGACGGCGTGGGCAGCTTCAGAGCTGGCTGCACAAAGGTACGATCGGCTGGGGACGCAATAAAACCGACGGCGCCGTGGCCGACCGCGGTTACATGACCGACGGCATCGGCGGCGGAGAATCGCCCTGCCGGGCGGCGTCCTGCAATACCACACACGACCCACAACCAAACCTGGTTCTTCGCTGACCAAGACTTTACCCTGATGCTCGGCGGCGAAGTCGGCGTCGGCAACGGCTACGAGCAAAACCAAAACTATGCCGTTCTTTGAAAACTTCTACGGCGGCAGGCTCCGTACGCGGTTACGAGAGCGGCACGCTGGGTCCGAAAAGTTTATGACGAATACGGCAGAGAAAATCAGCTACGGCGGCAACAAAAAGCAACGTTTCGCCGAGTTATGCTGTTCCCGATGCCGGGTATCAAGAACTCCCGCTCCGTCCGTCTGGTCTGTTTGCCGACGCCAGGCAGCGTATGGGACAGCAAACTTATAACGACAGCAGCGGCAACTACCTACTGCAACAATGCCGCTCAAAACCGCTACGGCCGGCGGCAAGACCTAAATCGACCTTCAGGAAGAGTTGCGCTACTCGCCGGTGCGGCGTAGCCTGGCTCGCCGCTGGGTCCGATGAAGTTCGGCCGCCTACCCGATCGAGAAAAAGACGGCGACGAAATCCAGCGCTTCGGATTTCGAGTGGTTACCACATTCTGACGTAGGCGAGAACAAAGGTCCTGAAAATCGAAAATCTATGCAGATAAACATTTTCCAGACTGACCTGAAGAAAAAGAGGCGGGGCGTTCTGCCTCTTTTTAAAAACAAACCGTCATCCCGCTGATGGGCGGGATACAAATCAAGAAAATCGAGATGAACATCGATTGCCAGCGCCTTCCCGCCTCGGCGGCGCGGCTTTTGGGCTTCGGGTTGATGAACCAAGCTGTGGCGGCGGAAGCCGTACAGAAAATCGGCTTTATCAGTGCCGAGCGCGTTTATCTGAGTCGAAGCGGGCGCAACGCATTCAGACGACTGGAAAAGAATTCCGCAGCCGTCAGGACGCTGCAGGAAATTGCAGCAAAGAGGGCGAGCTCGAAAAATCCTGACCGAAGGCAAATTGCGGGGCAAAGAGCGTGGAAGCTGCGGCAAAAACGCTGAGGGCGGCTGGTTCGGCAGTTCCGTAGAAACAGGCGGAGCTGGCGGGAAGCTACAACCTGCGCCGCAACGAAGATTGCCGCCCTCCAGCAAAACGCCAGCCACATCATCGTCGATGCGCCAAACGCGAAGGCTACGATGTGATTTTGCAGAGACGTAATTTACGTCAACGCGCGTTACGGCATGTACCGACAGCGTGATTAAAACGCGAATCACGTTGATTGGAAGGCTGAACAAAGATACAGCAAACCTGTTTTCGGAGCGACCTCTTTCGGCGAAGGGTCGTCAAAATCCACTAAACGATATAATTACCTGTCTTATCACTCCTGCCAGCATACGTTTTGACATAGACCGTTCTGTCCGACTGCTCCCGCCGTCCCTTTCGAGACGACCTCATCCCAAAGCTTACGAAACATCATGACTGAAAAACCTACACCCTGTCCCCAAATCACAGCGCAGCTTGGCGGCGAATGGCAGCGGGACATTCCGTCGCCGCGTGCCGCCGGCTCGCGAAACCTTTGCAGGCGGACACATCAGCTTCTCGCCAATCGAAATACAAGACCAGAGTCCGACGCAGCAGCGCGGGTGCGGTCATCGTTTCCGCCAAGCGGTGGACTAGGGTGAAAGGCGCAACCTGATTGTCGCCGACGACCCCTATCTCTATTTCGCCAAAGTCGCCCGCCTGTTTCGCTTCGTCGTCAAAGCGTGCGGCGGTATCCATCCGACTGCCGTCGTCGAAGAGGGCGCCACCGTTCCCGCGAGCTGCGAAATCGGCGCAAACGCCTACATCGGCGCAAACGCGTGCTCGGCGAGGCTGCCGCATCTTGGCAAACTGCCGTTGTCCAGCACGATTGCAAAGCTGGGCGGAAGTCGTCCTACATCAACGCCGTCGTTTATTACGGCTGCACATTGGGCAACCGCGTCGAAAATCACAGCGGCGCAGTCATCGGCGCGGACGGTTTCGGACTCGCCTTCGCCGGCGATTCATGGTTTCATCCCGCAAACCGGCGCGGCAGAGCGCTGGGCGACGACGTGAAATCGGCTCGAACGCAACATCGACCGCGGCGCAATGAGCGACACCACCGTCGGCAACGGCACGCAAAATCGACAGCCAGAGTCCAAATCGGACTGACAGCTGCAAAAATCGGTTCGCACACCGTCATCGCCGCCAAAACCGGTATTTCCGGCAGCGTTACCGTCGGCAGCTACTGCATCATCGGCGGCGGCGTCGGTGCAGTCAGACACATCGAATCGCCGACAAAACCACCATCGGCGGCGGCGTCCGTGAACCACAGCACTTACCGAAAGCGGCAAACACCTCGCGCCGGCATCTTCGATGTCACCCATAAAGATGGGCGCGCAACGCCGTTTTGGCATCCACCGCGGGCAGGAATGAACAAACGCCTCAAAACATTTTGGAAAAGCCGTCGGGCGACGGCGAAAAAGACGAATAATCCCACAATCGGTTTACATGGCGGATGCGCTTTAAATCCCAACAAAGCGGCAAAAAGCCCGCCGTTTTGAACCGCCCGCGATAAAACTGCCAGCCAACCCGAAATACCAAGAATACGACGAACGCTGGACGACAACTCCCCATCGAAGCCAAAGACGTCAAAAACTCATTTCCCCACCGCTATCCGTTTTGCAACTCGGCCCATGTCGCCAGCCTTCAGGTCCATGAAAACCCTGACCGCGATTAAAAACGTCTCATGAACGAGCCGCGGTTCCGAGGCCATTTCCCCGAAACTTGCCCGTCATGCCCGGCGTGCCTCATCATCGAAGCCATGGCGCAAACCTGCGGCACACTCGCCATCCTCAGCGAAGGCGGCCACCGAAAACAGATTCTTCTTCTTCGCCGGCATAGACGAAGCCCGCTTCAAACGCCAAAGTCATCCCCCGGCGACCAACTCGTTTTCAGTCGAGCTTGCTGACCAACAAACGCGGCATCGGCAAATTCAGCGCCGTCGCCAAAGTGGACGGGCAAGTCGCCGTCGGAAACCATCGTCATATGTGCCAAACGCGTGGTTTGGTGTTCGAAAAAGGTCGTCTGACAGTTTCGAGACGACCTGTCGCCGTCGCGCATCTTCGCGGCACACGACAGGAAAGGAAAAACGTGACCCTCATGCACCCGACCGCCGTCGTGACTGAAAGCCGAACTCGATTCCGGCGTCAAAGTCGGCGCGTACACCGTCATCGACGCCCAACGTCCAAATCGGCGCGAACTACGAAATCCGGCCGCATGCCGTCATCAACGGCCACACCACCATCGGCGAAAACAACCGCGATTTTCCAGTTGCCAGCCTCGGCGAAATCCGCAGGACATACCGCGACGAGCCGACCAAGCTGATTATCGGCAACAGCAGCACCATCCGCGAATTCGCCACCTTCAACCTCGGTGCGGTAACCGGGATCGGCGAAACCCGCGTCGGCGACGACAACTGGATTATGGCGTACTGCCACCTCGCGCACGACTGCGTCATCGGCAACCACCATCTTCGCCAACAACGCCCTCGCTCGCCCGGACACGTTACCATCGGCGACTACGTCGTCGTTGGGCGGCTACACGCACTGGTGTTCCAGTTCTGCCAAATCGGCGACTACGCCATGACCGCCTTCGCTGCAGGCGTACAGAACGACGTACCGCCGTATTTTTATGGCGGCGGTTACCGCGCGCGAACCCGCAGGCATCAACAGCGAGGCATGCGCCGCAACGGCCGCCGCGAGCAAACTCTCCCGCCGTCAAAGATGTATAAAACCATCTACCACCGCGGCATCCCGTTTGAAAAGCCAAAGCCGACATCCTCCGCCGCGCCGAAAGCACGCAGGGCAGACGGCTGGCGTGTTCAAAGCTTCTTCGCCAATCCGCGCGGGATTATCCGCTGAAGGCAAAAATCTGCCTGAAGGTCGTCTGAAAAACTGACCGCTTTAACGACGGTTTTTGATCAAACAAACCTTACCAAGGTCGTCTGAAAAGTTTGCAGGTTTGCCGTTTCAGACGACGTTGTTTCTCGTAATGTTGCCTTGTCCTTTCCACGTTTGGCGTGGGAATGGCGGTGGCGCAAATTCTGTCTTCCATCTAATCGAAAAAGGTCGTCTGAAAACTAGGAAACAGTTTCAGACGACCTTTCTGTTATTAACGATGTTGATCGTGCGTATTTTCAGGAACAGATGATTTTGGGCGCGGCATTTTTAAATGAACACGTGCCTGCTGTTCCGCCCGCTGGTGGACGTGGCTGCTTTCTACGCCGCCGATGTTTCGCCCATGAGACTTGTGCCGAAAGCTGCCTTGTCCGGATTGGGCGGCGCAGGCGTTGAGGGACATGGGAGGGCGGTGGTGAGGAAGAAGATTTTTCGTGAGGGTTTCCTTTGGTTTGGATGGGAGGGAGGTCGTCTGAAACCCAATAATAGTGGAGACCTTTGCACAGTCTATTAACGAGATTTTACGCATAAAAATGCGCCAAAAATTTTCAATTGACTAAAACCTTCCTAATATTGAGCAAAAGTAGGAAAAAAATCAGAAAGGTTTTTGAATTTTTGAAAAATGAATTGAGACATAAAATTTTAGTAACCTATGTTGTCACAAGGTCTCTGTGGATTACTTTTTAAACCAGTACGGCGTTGCCTCGCCTTAGCTCAAAGAGAACGATTCTCTAAGGTGCTGAAGCACCAAGTGAATCGGTTCCGTACTATCTGTACTGTCTGCGGCTTCGTCGCCTTGTCCTGATTTAAATTTAATCCACTATACAATAAGAGTTGATGCACTCGTTTTTGATACGGACTCTGCCGTCATTTCCCGCGTGGGTATGATGGGATGGCGAGTCTTATTGGAATCCGCCCTACATTGCAGAATGAAAACAAGGTCATCTGAAAATCCCCATCAACCACTTTTCCAGACGACCTTTGTCAGATTAAGGAATCGTATCATGTCCCTTCCCGTATTGGCGGTTACCTCCGGCGAGACCTGCCGGTATCGGTCCCGATATTTGTTTGGATTTGGCGTTTGCCGAGTTGCCGTACCGCCCCCGTTGTTTTGGGCGACAAAGACCTATTGGTGCAGCAGGGCGGAGATGTTGAGCAAAAACGTTTGTCTTGCGGAATTTTTGTCCCTAGTGATGCCGATGAAAGCCCCGTTGTGTCATGGGGGTGGAAGTTTGCATATTCCGCTTGAGCGCGCCTGACAAACCGGCATGCTCAATCGCGCCAATGCGCGCTATGTCTTCCAACTGCTGGATACGGCATATCAAGGCATTACCGAAGGCATATTCGACGGCATGGTAACCGCGCCGCTACACAAGGCATCATTAACGATGCAGGTGCGGGTGGCGGTTCTTTAGCGGACATGCCGAATACCTCGCCGAAAAAGTCCAGACGGAACAAGTCGTCGCATGATGTTGGCGAGGCGACGGGCTGCGCGTCGCTTTGGTTGCGACCCATTTACCGCTGCGCGCGGTCGCCGATGCCGTAACACGGCCGCTCGTCGAGTCTGTCGTCCGTATTTTGAACGCCGATTTACGCGACAAATTCGGCGTTGCCCAACCACGCATATCCTGGTTACCGGATTGAATCCGCATGCGAGGCGAGGGCGGACATTTGGGACACGAAAGAAGCCGAAAATCATCGCCCCTGCGCTGACCCGCCTCAAAGAAGGCATACACGTCAGCGGCGCTTATCCGGCGACACGGTGTTTCAGCCGTTTTGCTGAAAGATGCCGATGCCGTTTTGGCGATGTATCACGATCGAGGTCTGCCGACGCTGAAATATGCCGGTTTCGGACAAGGCGTCAACGTACGCTCGGACTGCCGTTTATCCGTACTTCCGTTGACCACGGTACCGCGCTGGATTTGGCGGGAACAGGCAAAGCTGCCTCCGGCAGCCTGATTGGCTGTCCGCACCGCTTTGGAAATGGCGGCGAAAATCCGCAAAAACAGCGTTAAACAAGACGGAATGCCGTTAAAAGGTCGTCTGAAACCCGATTCCGTTTCAGACGACCTTGTTACTCAAATCCGTTATTCGTATTTTTCGCAATGGATAGCAGAGTCTTCGCAGAACATCGCCGAAGTTTTCCGCATTGCAGGCACGGCGGACGGCGTGGCGGGCTTCCATTCGTTTTCCCCGAAGCATCAAACAACTTCTGGAACGACTGCCGCTGCATATAAACCCGATTCGGATTGTACTATTTTGACTTGGCAAGGCGTTTTTCAATTTACTGATACGGGCTTCCAAAGCCTCGATCTTTCGATCGTGTTCGTCAATTAAATACATCGGCCCGCCTCTAACCGCGCTATCTCCGCCTCTAACCGCGCCAGTTCCGCTCCCATCCCGGCCTGTGCTGATTCCAACCGAGCCTGTTTGGCAGCCAAAGCCGAACTCTGCACATCCGTTCGGTAACCGAATCCGCATTGGCAGCAGGCAAAACAGCGGCAAAGTATCAGAGGCAAAAGAAAAGATTTTTCGTGGTATATCTCTACGACAGTTAAAAACGGCATATTATATAGAAAACCCATATTGAATCAGCAGGCATTACCTTGCTTTGTCTGGATTTAAAGAGAATTGCTGAAACGCAGACGAAATGCGACAAGATGCCTCTCCCCACTAAAGCCCTTTTTCAGACGACCTTATGCCCATTTTCAAGCAAAACGTTAAAAATTCCGCCATTAATCCTTCCGACGGCAGCAAAAACATGAGGCGCACAAATCCTCGCCGTCGCCAACCAAAAAGGCGGCGTCGGCAAACTCGCCACCTGCGTCAACCTCGCGGCATCGCTCGCCTCAAAAGGCAAACGCGTTCTCGTCATCGACCTCGACCCGCAAGGCAACGCCACCGCAGGCGGCGGCATGAGACAAAAGCCCGCCTCGAAGAAGGCGTGCACCAAAGTCGTATTGGGCGATACCGACATCAAAAACCGCCGTCGTCCGCAGCGGAGACGGCAGCTACTGACTGTACTCGGCGCAAACCGCGCGCTTGCCGGTGCCGAAAATCGAGCTGGTGCAGAAATCGCCCGCGAAATCCGCCTCAAAAACGCCCTGCAAACCGTCGAAAACACTACGATTTCGTCCTCATCGACTGCCCCCTTCACTGACCCTGCTCAGCTCAACGGACTCGTCGCCGCCAACGGCGTCATCGTCCCATGTTGTGCGAATACTATGACCCCTCGAAGGCATCTCGACCTCATCGCCACCGTGCGCAAAAATCCGTCAGGCAATCAGCCCGCGCCTCGACATCGCCCGGCATCGTCCGCACCCTCTACGACAGCCGCAGCCGCCCTCGTCGTCGAAGTCAGCGAACAACTTTTCCAACATTTCGGCAACCTGATGTTCCAGACCGTCATCCCCGCAGCGTCCGCCTCGCCGAAGCCCCAACCACGGCATGCCCGCGCTCGCCTACGATGCCAATGCCAAAGGCACCAAGCCTACCTCGCCTTGGCGGAAGAACTGTTGGAACGCACTAAGGGTTGATTGGGCCTGAAAGATAAAGGCTGGAAGACAAAAAGGTCGTCTGAAAACTTGGAACTCAAGTTTTCAGACGACCTTCTAGACTATGGTTAGGATGGTCATTGAATTTAAACAAAAGCTGCGGTGCTGTTATTCCTAGTTTTATCTTAACAGTTTATGCAAAAAAGTATTTCGAAGAAGAATTGGAATATTGATAAAACTTTTTTGAATTCATAGTAGTAGCATTTTATCGAGTGTTAATACATCTGTTATCTATTGACATCAATCGGTAGTGAGTTGTTAATATTATTATCTGATTAATAATCATTTTTAATCAACTATGGAACAGCAACTTGTTTGGACACCGCGCCAATCCGCGCCCAAAGCCTTTCCCGAGCGGCAGGCGTTGATGCCGATATGGGCGGCATGCCGATTCCCCGTCCGATGGCAGAACATCTGGCGGCAGAAAGCTCCCCATGCCGCCGATTCCGACGCGCTGCCTATCTGCATCCCCTTCTGCGCCAACCACTGCGTGTTCTGCGGCTTCTACGCAACGCGTGGAAAAAGAGTTACAGCAGCGTTTACACCGACAAAATCATCGCGAAGAAATGGCGGCGGAAGCGGAAATCCGCCAGGCAACGGCAAAGAAAATCCGCGCCGTCTATTTCGGCGACGGCACGCCCTACCGCGCTGCAAACCCGGACCTCGCCAGACTCATCCGCGCCTGTTACCAGCCTGCCGATTGCCGACGACTGCGAATTACGCCATCGAAGGCCGCATGAGCCATTTCGACATCGAAAAAGCCCAAGCCTGCGTCGAAGCGGGCGCCAACCGCATTCCATCGGCGTGCAAACTTTCGACACCGCCATCCGCCGCCGCCTCGGCGCAAACACGGCGGCGACGAAGCCTTGACCTATCTGGAAAAACTGTGTGAAAATCAATGCCGTCATCGTTGTCGATTTGATGTTCGGCCTGCCCAGCAAACCGACGCTGTCTGGCAAAAACAGTCTCGAACGCGCCACCGCCCTGCGCTGTCCGGACTCGACACCTACGCCTTCAACCTCTATCCATGCTGCCCATCAACCGCATGGTGGAAAAGGCGCATTCCCGCCCGCCGGTTTCGACGTTCAGGCAGACCAATACGCCTACGCCGTCGAAAGCGCTGGCGCAAAAGGCTGGAACCAAGTCAGCAACAGCCATTTCGCCCTATCCCGGCCGCGGCGAACGCAACCGCTGACAACACCTTGGTCAAATCCAACATCCCCTGCTGGGCGTTCGGCTCCGGCGCAGGCGCGCAACTTCGGCGGCTTCAGCTATCGGGTGCGGGGCGATTTGGACAGCTACCTCCGCCACTCGAAAGGCGAAAAACATCGCCTTCATGAGCGGCCACCGGCGAACAAAACCCTGCTCGGACAAGTGCGGCACGACATGAAACAAGGCCGTCTGAATCCCTCGCTGTTTGACGGCAACGCCGCCCGCGCAAAGCTGATTGCCCAATGGCGGGCAATGCAACTCTTTGAAGAACAAAGGTTCAGACGGCCTCATCCGCCTGAACACCAGCGGCCGCTACTGGTCGCCCACCCTCATCCGCAAACTCATGCTCGCCTTCCGAGCCCAAGAAAAGGATCGAACCATGCAAAAACTTTCATCCGAACAACAAATCATGTTGCGCCAATCATTGGAAATCCCGGCCAAGTGCTCGAAATGCTCGCCGCGCAAAACCAATGCAGCTTTGAAGACGTCATCCGCTGCCTGCGAAAAGCTGCATCCGCCAAACCGAAGGCAGCCGCATCGTCGAAATCCTCCAAGCCGTCGCCGCCTGGGACGAAGCCGTCGCTCTTCATCGCCCACACCCCCGACGCCATCGTCGAGTCTCGGCAAACTGCCCGGCGGCGAAAAGTCGGTCGCGGCTTCTACAACTCGACCACCCCGAAACCGACGGCGGCGTACACGGTCATATCTATTGCGAAAACTGCGCCGCCATCTGCATCACTAGAGCGCGTCCGTTTATGGGCAAAGGACACCTGCTCGCTCAACTTCATTAACCGCAACGGCGGCGCCATGTTCAAAATCTTCGTCGGCCGCGACGAGCAGGCGAGCTCAAACAACACCAAATCGAAGCCATGAGAAAACTGTTCGAGGCGGCAAACAGTTTTCAACCGACCTTTGCCTGCAAGCTGATAGAAAGTGCCGCATTCCTGCACAAACGAAACCATCTCTCGGCATCGTAAATATCCGATGAAATTCGACGAGGCTGCCTGCAAGATTGGCGTTTACCACTAAAAGTAAGCTTGCGCTTACCGCCCTCTCTAACCCTCTCCCACGGGGAGGAATAGATCACAAGGAAACTCCAAGTGGCAGAGAATCCAAAAATGGTTGAATTTCAGTATCTAAATCCCTCTCCCCGTGGGAGGGGCTGAGAAGAGGCAAAGCACAAACCAGTAAGTCAATTCCGCAAACAAACCCGCTACGGCAGTTTTTATAAAAACCCGCTTTGCCCGTTTTCAGATGGCCTCGCCCGCCACGAAGAGAACCGAAAAGAAGTAGCGTGGGCTTTGCCCACGACCGCACAGCTTCAAACACAACAGTCGTCTGAAAAATCAACCAGCCCGCCGCAACCACTCAACAAAGTGGACAAATTATTGACCTTACCATCCGACACACAAAGGAGAACCCATGCGACTCATCTTCGGCGCCAACGAGCTCGTCCGGCCGCGCATTCATCACCACGCTTCGCTTCCATCCCGCCGACACCGTTGCCGTATTAAGAAGGCCGTCTGAAGACTCGTTCTTCAGTGAACACCATTCAGACGACCGTCGCCGACGGGCTCGATGCCGACGCACTCGACAAAGTGTTCGCGCAATACCGCCCCGACAGCGTCATCGGTTTCGTCGGCGGCAAAAACGAAAGCAAAGGCATACGCAGCGACGCACTGGAGCAACATCAACATCATCGCCGCCGCCCTAAGCTGCCAACCCGCAAGCCCGTTTCATCCTGATTACCAGCATGGGCTGCGGCGAACAATGGGACATGATGAGCGAACCCTTCAAACAAGCCCTCGGCGAAGCCGTCCGCGCCAAAACCGAAGCCGAAATCTACCTCAAACAAAGCAGCCTAAACTGGACCATCCTCCGCCCCTGCGGCTGGACAACAGCGAAGACAGCCGCCACATCCTGACCGACCACCCCGACGGCATCCTAAAAACTACATGAGCCGAAACGGACTCGCCGCCGCCGTCGCCGCCGTCCTGCAAGACCCGACAGCATCGGGAAGGTTTACACCGTCGGCGCAGGCGGTTAACTACCGCGCCCATAGTCAAACAGGGTCGTCTGAAAAGGTTTCAGACGACCTGTTTTAACACATGACTGAAATTCGATAGGGTAACATATATCCGCTTATGACTTGGTAGGGATGAGCGGCGAAGATTATCGGCACGTTCAAGAAAACAAAGTTATCTTGAGGATAAAAGCGGATTAGTCCAGATAGAGCGGACGATAGCAGAAACGCCGACATCGTCGTTCCCGCGCGGGCGGGTGTTTGGAGGCTTGGGATTGCGGCAATCTTCATATTTTTCTGAAAAACTCAGGATCGGACTCACGCCTGAGTAGGGAATGACGTTACGGCGTTGTTTGTCAAATTTTTATAAAAACGTCGTCTGAAATTTTCGAGACGACGTTTTGCTATCAACAATCGATCGATATTTATTGATGTTGCTGTGGATATTGTATTGGTTGTGTTCCGTATCGTGGGAATCTTGCGGCTCGTTGCGGACGTGCGGTTTGTCGTCAGACATGTTGTCCAAGTCGCGGCCGGGTTCGGATACGGTGTCGCCGATGTTGACGTTGGTCAGGTTTTCCAAAATGATGGCGGACGAGAGATGTTCGCCGGTGCGGTACACTCATAGCCAATGCGGTTTCTTCGGCAGGGATGAAACCTATTTAACGATGCTCTTACGGCCTTTTTGCCGTCTTCAAATCGACTTTCACTTGGCGGTCGCGTTTGTAAATGCTCAAGACCGATGCCTTTGTCCAAGCCGTCGGCGGAACCTTTGTTCAGGGTAACGGTTTGGAACTGTCCGCTTCGTGTACGCCGTCGAGGATGGAGATGACTTTACCGTCGATGTGTTGCGTCGGCGCGTGCAGCATGATTTGGAAGGGCTCGGTTTCGCCGTCCATTTTCAGCAGGAAGTCGCCTTTCGGATTTCAGAAACGGCTTCTTCTACAATCATAGGCTGCGCGGTTTGGGTCAGCACTACTTTCGCCAGCGGATGCAGACGGGTGTAGTATTCGCCGTCTTTCAGGTATTTGCGGTCTTCGTCGGAAGCGGAGTCCAGCGCGCGCTGTTGGTGTAAGGCAGGGGTGCTGACGATGCCGCTGAACGACTGCTTGACCGAGGTATTTGCGGGTATCGAGGGTCAGTCAGGTCTTTGACGGCTCGGTAAACCAGATAGCGGCCGGGTTCAGTCACGCCGTAGAGCGTACCGCGTTCGCCTTTGCTGTACATGATGCGGTTGTCAGGGGCCGTCGATCGGGCGCGGCGCGTCTTGGGTCTTCATTTGGTCGATGAACTGCGGATGTTGCGCGAACATGCGGTAGAAGTTCACGTTGACGGTTTGGATACCGTAGCCTGAAGAGGTTTCGCGAACGCGCGGGCTGGTTGATGACCGGAATGCCGTCATTGCCTGCGAAACCGTTTTCGAAGCTCAGTTGCGGGCGGCCGTTGACGTAGCGCAAAACCAACACTTGACCCGGATAAATCAGATGCGGATTACGGATTTCGCCGCGGTTTTGCGCCCCAAAAGGCGGTTCCACTGCCACGGGCTGTACAGATATTTGCCGGAGATGCCCCAGAGTGTGTCGCCGTTTTTTTCACGACGTAGCGTTGCGGTGCATCGGGGCGCACAATAAAGCTGCTCGAGCGTGGGCGGAAGTAGCCATGCCCGCGACACAAAGCAGGGTTATAATACGTTGTTGCATAACCGTTCCCCTGAAATTGATTCGGTTTTGTCTTTAAATGATAAACGGAGAAAAATGAATGGCCGGGAGTTTGCAAAAACCGCCGTCCCCTTTAAAAACGTCAATAGGCGTTTCGTGCGCGATGAACAGAAATTCATTGGTACATATTTTATCATTGAATGTTAGTGTCATCACGGGAATTGTGAAGACAGACGCAAAATTTGTATGAAAACACACACAATCTGCTGCCAGACGCGTTTGAATGCGCGTCCCAAGTATGAAAAACGAAGAAAAATTGTGGCTTTACTGAATATCCTGCAATATCCCGACGAGCGACTGCACGCGTGGCAAAACCCTGTCGAAAGTCGATGAGCGCATCAAAAGCTGGTTGCCGATATGTTTGAAACCATGACGAAGCGCGCGGCATCGGGCTGGCGGCGACGCAGGTCGATGTGCATGAGCGCGTCGTCGTGATGGATTTGACCGAAGACCGCAGCGAGCCGCGCGTGTTCATCAACCCCGTCATTGTTGAAAAAGACGGCGAAACCACGCACGAAGAAGGCTGCCTGTCCGTGCCGGGTATTTTACGACACCGTTACCCGCGCCGAACGCGTCAAGGTCGAGGCTTTGAACGAAAAAGGCGAAAATTCACGCTGGAGGCGGACGGTTTGCTGGCGATTTGTGTGCAACACGAGGTTGGATCGCCTGATGGGCATCGTTTTTTTGTCGAACGCCTGTCGCGGCTCAAAGCAGGGTCGGATTAAGACCAAACTGAAAAAAACGTCAGAAAACACACCATCTAAAAAGCCGAATGATACGGTCGGACAGGGTCGTCTGAAAGAGGAAGCGGCAGGCAAGCCGTTGTTTTTCAAGTTTTCAGACGACCTGTCCCAATGTTTGCCGTTGCGCTATATATAGTGGATTAAATTGAAAATCAGGACAAGGCGACGAAGCCGCAGACGGTACAAATAGTACGGAACCGATTCACGGGTGCTTGAGCAGCTGAGAATCGTTCTCTTTGAAAACTAAGGCGAGGCAACGCCGTACTGGTTTTGTTAATCCACTATGGGTCGTCTGAAACCCATTTCCAGGAGTTTCCCCATGAAAGTCATCTTCGCCGGTACGCCCGATTTTTGCCGCTGCCGCCTTAAAAAGCCATTGCCGCCGCCGGTTTTGAAATCCCGCTGGTGTTGACCCAGCCCGACCGCCCCAAAGGACGCGGGATGCAGCTGCCCCGTCTCCCGTGAAAGCAAGCCGCAGTTGGAATTGGGTTTGCGCGTGGCGCAGCCGACAAACTGCGCAACAACGCCGAAAGCCTTGCAAATGCTCAAAGAGGTCGAGGCAGACGTGATGATCGTTGCCGCCTACGGGCTGATTCTGCCGCAAGACGTGTTGGATGCGCCGAGACACGGCTGCCTCAACATCCACGCCTCGCTGCTGCCCCGTTGGCGCGGCGCAGCGCCGATTCAGCGTGCGATTGAAGCGGGCGATGCCGAAACAGGGCGTGTGCATCATGCAGATGGACGTCGGTTTGGACACCGGCGATGTGATCGGCGAACACCGTTACGCAATCCAACCGACCGATACCGCCAATGAAGTACACGATGCGCTGATGAACCTCGGTGCGGCGGCAATTGTTGCTGATTTGCAACAATTAAAGGCTGAGGTCGTCTGAAAAGCGTCAAACAGCCCGAAGAAGGCGTGACTTACGCTCAAAAATTAAGCAAAAGAAGAAGCGCGTATCGATTGGAACGAAAGCGCGGCAGTGATTGAACGCAAAATCCGCGCCTTCAATCCCGTTCCCCGCTGCGTGGGTGGAATATCAAGGCAAGCCGATGAAAATCTGGCGGGCTGAAGTAGTGGCACAACAGGGTAGGGGCGGGCGAAGTGCTGTCTTGTTCGGCTGACGGCTTGGTCGTTGCCTGCGGCGAGAATGCGTTGAAGATTACCGAATTGCAGCCTTCGGGCAGCAAACGGATGCCGATAGCGGCATTTGCGGCGGGGCATAAGATTGAGGTTGGAACGGTTTTTGTAGAAGTCGTTTGCAGACTCATTAATTTTCAGACGACCTTTCTTCGGATAGCAGGGTCGTCTGAAAATATCAGTCAGGGAAAACATTTGGTTTTGTTGAACTGACGACAAGATTCCCCACGTTTAGGGAGCGAGATCGTGGCGGTGTTTGAAGTAGTCGAAGGCGATATTACAAAACTTGAAGTCGATGCCATCGTGAACGCCGCCAATTCCTCGTTGTTGGGCGGCGGAGGCGTGAGACGGCGCGATTCACCGCGCGGCAGGGACGAGAGTGTTGGAAGCGTGCAGAAAAGTTGAACGGCTGCCGCACGGGCGAAGCGAAAAATCACTCAAGGCTACCGGCTGCCGGCGAAATTTTGTGATTCACACCGTCGGGCCGGTTTTGGTTCGGCGGACACCGCAGCGAAGCGGTCAAGCTGGCGGAGGCGTATCAAAATTCCCTGCTGTTGGCGCAAGAACACGGCATCCGCAGCATCGCCTTCCCCTGTATCAGCACAGGCGTGTACCGTTTCCCCGCCGACTTGGCTGCCGAAACCGCTTTGGCGATTTTGAAAAACCTTGCCAGTGTCCGTCTGTCGAAAAATCGTTTTTCTGTTGCTATTCGCCGCGGGATGCCGAACGCTATCGGGCATTGTTGGAACGGGACGGGGCGGTCGTCTGAAAGTACCGAATCAGGCAAAAGCGGCAGATTAAATGTTTTCAGACGACCTCAGGCAGGATTTGAGGGTCGTCTGAAAACGAAAACCGGACGAGACGGTCCGGCTTCCTATAGAAATCCGTAATCAAGAATCGATTAATCGTCGCGGTGGTTGTCGGTGTCCACTTTGATGACGCGGCCGCTTTGTGAGGAAAACGTCCACATCGTATTCGGTACAGCCTCTGCAGTTTCGATTTCCCAGCGTCCGTCGCTGTGGTCGATGTCGGTAACGCGAGCCGCCGACGCGTTTCTTAGCGATTTTGACGGCTTGCGCTTGGGAGATGGCGCGGGAATGTTTGTGCGGTGCCGCCGCGGCGGTCAGAGCTGCCGGAAATGAGTGCGGCGGAAACGGCAAGCAGGGAGAGGAAGCGTAAATTCATGATGAATCCTTATGTGTGTTGAAAAAGAACGGACTATATGGATATTGTCAGTGAGCGGGCAATCGGATTAACATAATTTGAATCTTGCCCCGAACACCGCCCGAACCGCTTGTACGGCGTTTACATTTTTATAGTGGATTAACTTTAAATCAGGACAAGGCGACGAAGCCGCAGACAGTACAGATAGTACGGCAAGGCGAGGTAACGCCGTACTGGTTTAAAGTTAATCCTATAACTGTTAAATCGAACCACAGCAGTCATTTAAGGAATTGAATTTATGAGTATGTCCCTCGCCCAGAAACTTGCCGCCGACAGCATTGCGGCAGTCGCTGAAGGGCGCAACCTTCAGGATGTGTTGGCGCAAATCCGCGCGGCGCATCCCGAGCTGACGGCGCAGGAAAACGGCGCGCTGCAGGATATTGCCTACGGCTGCCAGCGTTATTGGGCAGCTTTGAAACATATGCTCGCGCAGATGCTGAAAAAGCCGATTGACAATCCGCAGCTCGAAAGCCTGCTTTTGGCGGCGATGTACCAACTGCATTACACGCGCAACGCGCCTCATGCCGTGGTCAACGAGGCGGTCGAGAGTATCGCGAAAATCGGGCGCGGGCAGTACCGTTCGTTTGCCAACGCGATTTTGCGGCGTTTTTTGCGCGAACGCGACAAGCTTGCGGCTTCATGCAAAAAAGACGATGTGGCGAAACACAACCTGCCGCTGTGGTGGGTGGCATACCTGAAAAACCATTATCCGAAACATTGGCACAACATCGCCACTGCGCTGCAATCGCATCCTCCGATGACGCTGCGGGTCAACCGACGCCACGGCAATGCCGAATCGTATTTGGAAAAAGCTGGCGGCGGAAGGGATTGTGGCCAAGGCTTTGGACGAATATGCGGTAACGCTGGAAGAAAGCCGTGCCGGTGGACCGCCTGCCCGGTTTTGCCGAAGGGCTGGTGTCGGTGCAGGATTTCGGCGCGCAGCAGGCGGCGTATCTGTTAAACCCTAAAGACGGCGAACGGATTTTGGACGCGTGCGCCGCGCCGGGCGGGAAGACGGGGCATATGTTGGAACTGGCGGATTGTCATGTTACCGCTTTGGATATAGACGAAGGTCGTCTGAAAAGGGTGAAGGACAATCTCGACCGTTTGGGGTTTCAGACGACCGCTCTGAGCTGCGCCGATGCGCAGGACTTGGCGGCGTGGTATGATGGAAAGCCTTTCGACGCCATCACTTGCCGACGTGCCGTGTACCGCCTCGGGTGTGGCGCGGCGCAATCCCGGCGATGAAATGGCTGCGCCGTCCGACCGATGCCGCCAAAACCGCCCGTCAGCAGGAGGCATTGCTGGACGCGCTTTTGGCAACCCCTGACGAAAAACGGCAGAATGCTGCTGGCCACCTGCTCGGTGTTCGTCGAAGAAAACGACGTTCAGTTGCAAAAATTCCTCAACCGCCACGCCGATGCCGAGCTGATCGAATCGCGTGTGCTTTACCGAACAAACATCAAGATGGCTTTTATTACGCGCTTATCAAAAAGCAGTAAACGGCTGTTTGGAACGCTGTTTGCTCGCCCTGTCGCTGAATGCGGCGGCGGAGGCATCAGCGTAACCCGCTCCGAGGCGAAACTGACCGAAACCGGACGGCTTTCCGTCAGCAGCCGTTTCGCACCGATTTGCCGACCAGCTCAAACAGGCGCTCCGGCAGAGCGTGCCGTTGAATTTCACTCTGAGCTGGCAGCTTCTGCGCCTTCCATGCCGTCTTACCGCTTCAGTTTGACCAGCTGCTCAACAGCGATAACACCATCCACTACAAACTTTCCTTCCATCCGCTGACCAACCGCTACCGCGCAACCGTCGGCACGTTTTTCCACCGAATACGGCACGCTCGATACCGCCTTGCGCGGCGTAGGGGCGGTCGCCAACTGGAAAGAGTGCTGTCCAAAAGGCGCGTTAAGCGGCGTCGCAGCGAGACACACAAGCCGAAAATCCGCCTGCTGCTCTCGACGGCGAAGCTGCCCAAACCCTTCCAAATCAACGCATTGACTTCAAAAACTGGCGCTTGGATTCCGGCTGGAAGTCTCTGACCATCTCTCAGGAGTAAACCATGCGCCGCTTTCTCCTGATTGCCGTGTTGGCGGCGGTGGGACTGCTCTACGGACTGACCATTGCAACAGGGCAGCCTACCAGCCCGCTGGCGGAATATTTCTGGTGGATTATCGCCCTGTGTGCGCTGCTGATGCTGGTGTTGGCGTCGGTTTTGACGCGCTACGTCCTGCTCCTCATGCGCGACAAAAGCAAGGGCGTGTTCGGTTCGCAGATTGCGCGGCGGCTGTCGGGGATGTTTACGCTGGTGGCGGTGTTGCCGGGCGTGTTCCTGTTCGGCATTTCCGCGCAGTTCATCAACGGCACGATTAATTCGTGGTTCGGCAACGTACCCACGAAGCCCTCGAACGCAGCCTGAACTTGAGCAAATCCGCGCTGAATCTGGCGGTGGACAACGCCGTCAGCAATGCCACGCCGGTGCAAATCGACCTCATCAGCACCGCGTCTGTGGACGGCGATTTGGGTAAGGCGTTGACCAGCGCCGCCAAATCGGGCGGCTTTACCCAGCTTTCGCTCTACGACGTTAAAACCCATAAAACTGAGAAAAGTGTCAATCCGCTGAAACTAAACCAGCGCGAACTCGACAAAGAAGGATGGGAGAAGCTGGAGCAGACCGGCTCGATACGCAGTTTGGAAAAACATAGAAAATGTCTTGTACGCGCAAGGCTGGATGTTGATCGGCGCGCACAACGGACGCGATTACGCCTTGTTTTTTCCGCCAGCCCATCCCGCAGGATGTGGCGCAAGATACAACGCTGATTGAAGCGGCGCGGGCGAAATACGCCGAATTGAGTTACACCAAACAAGGTCTGCAAACCTTCTTCTTGGCGACTTTGCTGGTTTGCCGCGCTGTTGGCGATTTTCCTTGCCTTGGTGATGGCGCTGTATTTCGCCCGCCGCTTCGTCGAGCCGGTATTGTCGTTGGCAGAAGGTGCAAGGGCGGTGGCGCAGGGCGATTTCAGCCAGAAACGCCCGTGTTCCGCAACGACGAATTCGGCAGGTTGACACAGTTGTTCAACCACATGACCGAACAGCTTGCCATCGCCAAAGAAGCCGACGAGAACAACCGCCTGCGCGAAGAAGCGGCGCCACTATCTCGAATGCGTGTTGGAAAGTCTGACCACGGGCGTGATTACCTTAGATGCCGAAGGTCGTCTGAAAAACCTTCAACAAAGCCGCCGAACGGATTTTTGGGCATTGAATTGGTGCCGCTGTGGGGCAGCAACTGGCATGACTGGCGCGGACAATCGCCGCAACAGACCCTGCTTGCCGAAGTGTTTGCCGCCATTGAAGAAACCGCCAATGCCGCCAAGCCGTCCAAGTCGAATACGCCGCCCCGACGATGCGCGCATTCTCTTAGGGTAAAAGCCACCGTCCTGCCCGACGACAACGACAACGGCGTGGTGATGGTGATTGACGATATTACCGTCCTCATTCGCGCCCAAAAAGAAGCTGCGTGGGGCGAAGTGGCGAAACGGTTGGCGCACGAAATCCGCAATCCGCTCACGCCCATCCAACTTTCCGCCGAGAGATTGGCATGGAAATTGCATGATAAATTGGACGAACAACACGCCCAAATCCTCAGCCGTTCGACCGATACCATTGTCAAACAGGTGGCGGCATTGAAAGAAATGGTCGAAGCCTTCCGTAATTACGCCCGCGCGCCGTCGCTGAATTTTGAAAAACACGATTTGAACCGTTTGGTCGAAGAAGTGTTGCTGCTGTACGAGGGCGGGCGTGCCGCTTTGTTCCAAACTTGTCCGACAAAACCGCAGCCGATTTCCGCCGATACCACCGCCATGCGGCGGGTGTTACACAATATTTTTCAAAAAAATGCGGCGGAAGCGGCGGAAGAGGCGGAAGTTCCCCAAAGTGAATGTCAGCGTCGGAGAAGATAACGACGGACAGGTTTTTATTGACCGTGTGTAACAACGGCAAAGGTTTCAGCAAAGAAATGCTGCATAATGCCTTCGAGCCGTATGTTACCGATAAAGCCGACAGGTACGGGACTGGGATTGCCCGTTGTGAAGAAAATCATCGAAGAGCACGGCGGCCGTATCAGCCTGAGCAATCAGAACGAAGGCGGCGCGTGTGGAAAATAGCTTACCCCGATTGGTAGAAACTATGCGTAGCAGTGATATTTTAATTGTAGATGACGAGTAGGTATCGCGACTTGCTCTCGGAAATCCTCCAAGACGAAGGTTATTCCGTGGCTTTTGGCGGAGAACGCCGAAGAGGCGCGCCAACTGCGCCACCAGACCCGTCCCGCCATGGTGTTGTTGGACATATGGATGCCCGACTGCGACGGGATTACCCTGCTCAAAGAGTGGGCGAAAAACGGACAGCTCAACATGCCCGTGGTGATGATGAGCGGACACGCCAGCATCGACACCGCCGTCGAAGCCACCAAAATCGGCGCACTCGATTTTCTGGAAAAACTCGATTGCCCTGCAAAAGCTGCTCTCTACCGTCGACCGCGCCCTCAAACACGGCGAAATGCAGATGGCGGCGGGCTTGTCCTTCGACAAACTCGGCAACAGCCCCGTCATTCAGGAATTCAAGCAGCAGCTTGAGCCTGCCGTGAAAAAAAGCGGCCCCGTGCTGCTCAGCGGCGAAACCGGTTCGCCGTTTGAAATCGTTGCCCGCTATTTCCACAAAAAGCGGCACGCCTTGGGTCGGACTCAGTCGCGTCGAACTCATTGCCGACGCGCCTTTGGAGTTGCTGCAAAAAGCATCGGGCGGCACGCTTTATCTCGGTGATGCCGCGCAATACAGCAAAAACATCAAAACGGCATCAGCTTCATCCTCGGCAAGGCAGACCGTTACAACGTGCGCGTCATTGTCGCCGGCAGCCATGCCGCCGATGAAAGCCCGGCAGACGCCATTGCCGATGCCAAGTTGTCCGAACTGCTTTCCGGCAACGTCATCAGCATCCCGCCGTTGCGCAGCCAATCCGAAGACATCGCTTTCTTGGTCAACCAAGTCGCTGACCGAATTGGCGGACAGCGAAAAATCCAGCCCGTCAAATTCAGCAACGGCTCGCTGACCGTCCTGTGCCAGCTACAACTGGCCGGGCAATTTCGACCAGCTCCGCAGCGTCGTGAAAACCCTGATGCTGGAGGCTGACGGACAGGAAGTCCACGAGCAGGCGGTCGTTGCCGCATTGGGACAAAAACGGGCGACAGTCGCCACCGAAAATCGTCGGCGGTTTCAACTTCAACATGCCTTTGCGCGAACTGCGTGAAGAATTGGAACGCCGCTATTTCGAATACCACATCGCCCAAGAAGGACAAAATATGAGCCGCGTCGCCCAAAAAGTCGGCTTGAGCGCACGCACCTCTACCGCAAACTCAAACAATTAGGGCATCAGCGTTTTCCCGCCGCAGCGCAGCGGAAAAAGCAGAAGAGTAGGGGCGGCAATAGGATAAAAGGTCGTCTGAAAGCATACGGCACGCCGCGGTATGTTTTCAGACGACCTTATGCCATCAACACGCCCGTTTTTGTCGAATAACCAACTCACTTTTGAGGCAATGTGCGACAACCATTTCAAAATATAGTGGATTAACTTTAAACCAGTACGGCGTTGCCTCGCCTTAGCTCAAAGAGAACGATTCTCTAAGATTGCTCAAGCACCAAGTGAATCAGTTCCGTACTATTTTACTGTCTGCGGCTTCGTCGCCTTGTCCTGATTTAAATTTAATCCACTATAACGGACATTTCTACCGTATCGTGTAGAATATAAAAATATTACAAAAAGTTACTAACGGGCTGCCGGCTGTTTGGCAGCATCCGCATGACGGTGAACAGGTACGAAACCGGAAGCAGGTGCGGGAACGCCGTATCGGTTTAAAGTTCGCCGGCTTTATCTTTAAATACTGACATTTATCCGTTTTTCAGACGACCTCCCGAACAAAGGTCGTCTGAAAACAACTAAAGAGACAATTGATGACGGAAAACGACCGCCTTGCCTGGCTGCAACTGGCGTTTACGCCTTATGTCGGCGCGGAGGGCTTCTTGCTCCTGCTGCAACGTTTCGGCAGTGCGAAAGCCGCGCTGGACGGCTCCGGCGAACAAATTGCTTCGATAGTGCGCCACAAAGCAGGCAGCCGAATCTTGGCGCAACGCGGAAAAACGGGCGTTGGCGCAAAAGGCTGCGGAAGCGGCGTTGCAATGGGAAACGCAGGACGGCTGCCGTTTGTTGCTGCTGCAAGATGATGATTTTTCCCGAAATGCTGACGCAGGGCATTACCGCGCCGCCGGTTTTGTTCTTGCGCGGTAACGTGCAACTGCTGCACAAACCTTCCGCCGCCATCGTCGGCAGCCGCCATGCCACACCACAGGCGATGCGGATTGCCAAAAGATTTCGGCAGGGCGTTGAGTGAACAGGATATTCCGTCGTGTCGGGTATGGCTTCGGGTATTGACACCGCTGCCCACCAAGGCGCATTGCAGGCAGGGCGGCGGCACCATCGCCGTATGGGGGACGGGCATAGACCGCATTTACCCGCCGTCAATAAAAAAACCTTGCCTATGAAATTGCTGAAAAAGGTTGATTGTCAGCGAGTTTCCTTTGGATACGCGCCCGTTTGCGGGCAACTTCCCGCGCCGCAACCGCCTGATTGCCGCGTTGTCGCAGGTTACGCTGGTGGTCGAGGCCGCGTTGGAATCCGGTTCGCTGATTACCGCCAAGCTGGCGGCGGAGATGGGGCGGGGAGGTGATGGCGGTACCCGGTTCGATAGACAATCCGCACAGCAAAGGCTGTCCTCAAGCTGATTAAAGACGGCGCGAAATTGGTGGAATGTTTGGACGACATCCTTCACGAATGTCCGGGGCTATTGCAAAATGCGGCAGTTCCATCATATTCTATAAATAAGAAAAACAAAAACGGAAAAACGCACTGCCGTCAGAGAGACGTCGTCTGAATCTGTTTTGCCGTTTTCAGACGACCTCATGTCCAAAAACAGCCGGCGCAAAGCCAATACGGTTGCCGCGCCGACAGCGGAAGACGAACTGCTGAACGCCGCGGGTTTACGACCCGTGCATCCCGATATATTGGCGCAGCAAACCGCATGGGCGGCAGCGAACGTTTACGCCCGACTGCTGGAATACGAACTCGACGGCATCGTCGCCGCCTTGCCGGGCGGACGCTATCAGCGCATAAAAGCATAATCGATTCATTCATTAAGGAACCAGCATGACAGAAGTCATCGCCTATCTCATCGAACACTTCCAAGATTTTTGACAACTGCCCGCCGCCGGAGGATTTTGGGCCGCCTGTTGGAAGATGCGGGTTTTGACGTAACGGAAATCGGCAATACGCTGATGATGATGGAAGTGTTGTTCAACACGTCCGAATTCGCCGCTGCGCGTTCGACAGCCATGCCCTGCGCGTGTATTGCAACGAGGAAGTGGAAAAACCTGCCGCAGGAAGTCATCGGGCTGATGCAGTATCTGGTTGCCGAACGCGCCATCGCTTACGAGCAGCGCGAAATCGTCATCCACGCCCTGATGCACATCCCGCCCGAAGAAATCACGCTCGATACGGCAAAAAGTGCTGGTGTTGCTCTTTATTGTGGGCGCACAAAAGCGAGTGCCCGTCTTAATCGGCGACGACCTGATGGGCGCGCTCAACGGCAAAGCGACCATGCATTAAACCTTTTCAGACGACCTTTTGACGCAGCTTGTTCAGAAAGGTCGTCTGAAACACATCATCAATACATTAAAAGAGAACAAACAATGGCGAAAAAAACCTCTTAATCGTCGAATCGCCGTCCAAAGCCAAAACCCTGAAAAATACCTTGGCGGCGATTTCGAGTTTTCAGCCTCCTACGGCCACGTCCGCGACCTCGTCCCCAAAAAAACGGTGCCGTCGATCCCGAACACGACTTCGCCATGAAATACGAGCTGATCGAACGCAACGCCAAACACGTCGATGCGATTGTTGCCGGAGCTAAAGAAGCCGAAAACATCTACCTCGCAACCGACCCCGGATAGGGAAGGCGAAGCGATTTCTTGGCACCTTTTTGAAATCCTCAAATCCAAACGCGGCCTGAAAAACATCAAGCCGCAGCGTGTCGTGTTCCACGAAATTACCAAAAATACCGTGCTCGATGCCGTCGCCCACCCGCGCGAAATCGAAATGGATTTGGTTGATGCGCAACAAGCACGTCGTGCGTTGGATTATCTGGTCGGTTTCAACTCTCGCCATTGTTGTGGATCCGCCGCGGTTTGAGCGCGGGCCGTGTACAAAAGCCCCGCACTGCGTTTGATTTGCGAACGCGAAAACGAGATCACGCGCGTTTGAAGCGCAGGGAATGATGGACAGTGCATCTCGACAGCCACAAAGGCCGCAGCAAGTTTACTGCCAAACTCGCCCAATACAAACGGCGCGAAACTCGAACAATTCGACCTGCCGAATGAAGCCGCGCAAACCGACGTGTTGAAAGAACTCGAAGGCAAAGGGCCGTCGTTACCGCCATCGAAAAGAAAAGCGCAGCCGCAATCCCGCCGCGCCGTTTACGACATCCACCATGCAGCAGGATGCCGTGCGTAAACTCGTCACGCACCGACCGCACCATGCGTACCGCCCAGCAGCTTTACGAAGGTATAGACGTAGGGCAGGGTGCCATCGGTCTGATTACCTATATGCGTACCGACAGCGTGAATTTGGCCGATGAAGCGTTAACCGAAATCCGACATTACATCGAAAACAAAATCGGCAAAGAATATCTGCCGAGTGCCGCCAAGCAATACAAAACCAAATCCAAAAACGCCCAAGAAGCCCACGAGGCGATCCGTCCGACTTCCGTGTACCGCACGCCTGAAAGCGTCAAACCCTTCCTGAGCGCAGACCAGTTCAAACTCTATCAAATGATTTGGCAGCGTACCGTCGCCTGTCAGATGACGCCCGCCAAATTCGACCAAACCACCGTCGATATTACCGTCGGCAAAGGTGTATTCCGCGTAACCGGACAGATGCAAACCTTCGCAGGCTTCCTCAGCGTTTACGAAGAAAGCAGCGACGATGAAGAAGGCGAAGACAGCAAAAACTGCCCGAAATGAGCGAAGGCGACAAATTGCCCGTGGACAAACTCTGCGGCGAACAACGCCACTACCCGCCGCCGCGCTACAGCGAAGCCACGCTGGTTAAAGCTCTCGAAGAATACGGCATCGGCCGCCCTCGACCTACGCCAGCATCATCTCCACGCTCAAAGACCGCGAATACGTTGCCTTGAGCAAAAAACGCTTCATGCCCACCGACACAGGCGACATCGTCAACAAATTCCTGACCGAACACTTCGCCCAATACGTCGACTACCGCTCAGCGCGAAAACTTGAAGACCAGCTCGACGAAATCGCCGACGACAAACGCCGCTGGATTCCCGTGATGGACAAATTCGGAAACCGTTCATCAAGCAAGTGGAAGAAAAGAAGGCATCGAACGTGCCAAATTCACCACGCAGGAACTCGACGAAACCTGCCCCAAATGCGGCGAACACAAACTGCAAATCAAGTTTGGCAAAATGGGCCGTTTCGTCGCCTGCGCTGGTTATCCAGAGTGCAGCTACACGCGCAACGTTAACGAAACCGCCGAAGAAGCCGCCGAGCGCATCGCCAAAGCCGAAGCCGAGCAAGCCGAACTTGACGGGCGCGAGTGCCCCAAATGCGGCGGACGGCTGGTGTACAAATACAGCCGCACCGGCAGCAAATTCATCGGCTGCGCCAACTACCCCAAATGCAAACACGTCGAGCCGCTGGAAAAACCCAAAGACACCGGCGTCCAATGCCCGCAATGCAAAAAAGGCAACCTCGTCGAGCGCAAATCCCGCTACGGCAAACTGTTTTACAGTTGCAGCACCCTATCCCGACTGCAACTACGCCACCTGGAACCCGCCCGTCGCCGAAGAATGCCCGAACTGCCATTGGCCGGTTTTAACCATCAAAACCACCAAACGCTGGGGCGTGGAAAAAGTCTGCCCGCAAAAAGAATGCGGCTGGAAAGAACAGATTGAACCGCCTGCACCGAAAGAATGATGAAAGTAGGTTGGTTTAAAGAGAAAGGTCGTCTGAAAAAAATTTCAGACGACCTTTTCAGTTTCATAAGAAGAATTTAACGCCTTGCAAAAACCAACGTGGCAAGAAAGAATAAACTGACTATCAAAGCAACGGTTTTACCGATCGAGGGCAGAGCAAAAAGACGAACCAAAAGCAAACCGCGCCCCAAGTTCGGAATCAATCCCAAGTGGCGGTAATATTCGTCAAAAGAAATGGGCATGGGCGGTGAAGGCAATCACGCCGCCGATATAAACACCAAAAAAATTTTTCCAAAGCGGCATTGTCAGCCATCCATATTTTTCATTAAGTATTATGGTTAATAGACTGAAAAACGGTGGGAAAGTTCTAATGACGGACGTAAGCGACCTTTTTATTTGAGAAAATATTTTATGATTTATAAAAATTTTTGTAAGTTTAGCATCATAAAAAAATAAATTTTTGCGATGCGCCGATTTGTTTTCATGCGACCTTAAATGAAAAACGCTGCGGTATAATGGCTGCTTTGTCATTCTTTAGAGGTCGTCTGAAACTGTCGGATGATTCGTTTTAATCATGAGCAAACACAGCAAACATTCAAATCAAGTTCGCATCATCGGCGGGCAATGCAGGGGACGGAAACTGGTTTTTGCAGATGCGGACGGTCTGCGGCCGACGCCTGATAGTGTCCGCGAAAAACTTTTTAATTGGCTGGGTCAGGATTTGACCGGTCTGAATGCGTTGGATTTGTTTGCCGGAAGCGGCGCGTTGGGATTTGAGGCCGCGTCCCGTAACGCGAAGAGGGTGGTGCTGGCAGATAATAATCGCAAAACTGCCGATATGCTGCGGCAAAACGCCAGAACATTGGGTTTGGATAAACTGGAAATCCTCAATACCGATGGCCTTGCGTATCTGCAGAGGTCGTCTGAAAAAGTTTGATGTGGTCTTTTGGATCCGCCGTTTGCGTGGCGGGATTGGGAAAAATTTGTTTGCTTCTTTGAAAAACAGCTTGAAAAAAACGGGGCAATGGTCTATATTGAAGCAGGGAGCTGCCCTGATTTCCCCGAGTGGCTGGAGCCTTATCGCGAAGGACGGGCGGGTAAGAGCGGTTTTGTGCTCTTGCAGTTTGTCCAAGTGGCTGAATAGTAAGAGATTTGAGAATCATTACCAGGGTGTAAACATTCGCCTAAACGGATTGTTTTTGACGCGTTTGTGCTATAATCCGCGCCCAATCGGTTTTGATAATTTAAATGAAAAAGGAAAAGAAATGTCGCTCTTTATTACAGATGAGTGCATTAACTGCAGACGTTTGCGAGCCGGAGTGCTCCAATGACGCCATCTCGCAAGGCGAGGAAATTTCGACAATCAACCCTAATTTGTGTACGCAGTGCGTAGGCCACTACGATGAGCCGCAATGTCAGCAGGTATGCCCCGTGGACTGCATCCTGATTGATGAAGAGCATCCGGAAACGCACGAAGAGCTGATGGCAAAATACGAAAAATCATTCAGTTCAAAATAAATTCTTTTTAAAAGCAATAAATTGAGTGATTTTAAGAAAACAAAAATTAAAAAGAACTTGACGAAAAATCTGAGGTCATGAATAAACTTGCGTTCTCTTTTGGTGGGATTCCCGAGCGGTCAAAGGGGGCAGACTGTAAATCTGTTGCGAGAGCTTCGAAGGTTCGAATCCTTCTCCCACCACCAAATTCAATGTGTTGGAGCATTGATGCAGTAAGTCTGCGGGTGTAGCTCAATGGTAGAGCAGAAGCCTTCAAGCTTACGGTGAGGGTTCGATTCCCTTCGCCCGCTCCAATAGTCTATGGCCCATGTAGCTCAGGGGTAGAGCACTCCCTTGGTAAGGGGAGGCCGGCAGTTCAAATCTGCCCATGGGCACCAAATACCATTTTTCTCAGTATTTTAAAGATAGGAAATTTGCCATGGCAAAGGAAAAATTTGAACGTAGCAAACCGCACGTAAACGTTGGCACCATTGGTCACGTTGACCATGGTAAAACCACCCTGACTGCTGCTTTGACTACTATTTTGGCTAAAAATTCGGTGGTGCTGCAAAAAGCTTACGACCAAATCGACAACGCTCCCGAAGAAAAAGCCCGCGGTATTACCATTAATACCTCACACGTAGAATACGAAACCGAAACCCGCCACTACGCACACGTAGACTGCCCGGGCCACGCCGACTACGTTAAAAACATGATTACCGGTGCCGCACAAATGGACGGCGCAATCTTGGTATGTTCCGCTGCCGACGGTCCTATGCCGCAAACCCGCGAACACATCCTGTTGGCCCGCCAAGTAGGCGTACCTTACATCATCGTGTTCATGAACAAATGCGACATGGTTGACGATGCCGAGCTGCTGGAACTGGTTGAAATGGAAATCCGTGACTTGCTGTCAAGCTACGACTTCCCAGGCGACGACTGCCCGATCGTACAAGGTTCTGCACTGAAAGCCTTGGAAGGCGACGCCGCTTACGAAGAAAAAATCTTCGAACTGGCTGCCGCATTGGACAGCTACATCCCGACTCCTGAGCGTGCCGTGGACAAACCGTTCCTGTTGCCTATCGAAGACGTATTCTCCATCTCCGGTCGCGGTACAGTAGTAACCGGCCGTGTAGAGCGCGGTGTCATCCACGTTGGTGACGAGATCGAAATCGTAGGTCTGAAAGAAACCCAAAAAACCACTTGTACCGGTGTTGAGATGTTCCGCAAACTGCTGGACGAAGGTCAAGCCGGTGACAACGTAGGCGTATTGCTGCGCGGTACCAAACGTGAAGAAGTGGAACGCGGTCAAGTATTGGCTAAACCGGGTACCATCACTCCGCACACCAAATTCAAAGCAGAAGTGTACGTGTTGAGCAAAGAAGAGGGTGGCCGTCATACTCCGTTCTTCGCTAACTACCGTCCACAATTCTACTTCCGTACTACCGACGTAACCGGCGCGGTTACTTTGGAAGAAGGTGTAGAAATGGTTATGCCTGGTGAGAACGTAGCCATCACTGTAGAACTGATTGCGCCTATCGCTATGGAAGAAGGTCTGCGCTTTTGCGATTCGCGAAGGTGGTCGTACCGTAGGTGCGGGCGTGGTTTCTTCTATCATCGCTTAAGTTTAGAGGCCAATAGCTCAATTGGTAGAGTATCGGTCTCCAAAACCGAGGGTTGGGGTTCGAGACCCTCTTGGCCTGCCAAATAAAAATTAACCGGCCCTGTGCCGGTTAATGCATTTCTTTTTAGTAATTAATTTAAACCATTGCATGAGTGAGATAGTGCGACTTTGATGCTGTGGTGAGTGAGTAAAGATGACTGAACATACATCTGAACATAAAGCAGAAAAAGTCGGGTCAGCTTGTAACATCCGGCAATCATTCTACGCCGCCTAAGCGAGAAGGGCTGCTTTTCCTATTTTAAAAACTCATGGTCTGAGTTTAAAAAGTTGTTTGGCCTACGCGAGATGATGCAGTTAAGATGACGATCTTCGTCGTTATATTTGTAGCAATCTTGGCGGTATTTATTTACGCGACAGACAGTGCTATTTCTTGGCTGTTTTTGATGTGTTGTTGAAGAGGGGTAAAAATGTCAAAAACGTTGGTATGTTGTGCAGGCTTATTCCGGCTTTTGAGAAAAATGTCCAAAAGACATTAAAAAGAGCGTATTGCTCGCGAAGGTATGGAAGGTTATTTCGGTCAGATCCTTGTTCCTGTTGAAGAGGTGGTCGATATCAAAAATGGTCGAAAAACCATTAGTGAGCGTAAGTTCTATCCAGGCTATGTCTTGGTCGAAATGGAAATGACTGATGACTCATGGCATTTTGGTGAAAAGCACCCCTCGTGTTTCGAGGCTTTTATTGGTGGTACGGCAAATAAGCCTACTCCGATTTCTCAAAGAGAAGCTGATGCAATCTTGCAACAGGTTCGTTCTGGGAGTTGAAAGCCTAAACCTAAGGTTGAATTTGAAGTTGGACAGCAAGTTCGTGTAAAACGAAGGGACCCTTTTGCTGACTTCAACGGTATTGTAGATGAAGTGAATTATGAGCGTAATAAATTGAGGGTTTCTGTTCAGATTTTTGGTCGTGAAACCCCTGGTTGAGCTGGAGTTTGGTCAAGTGGAAAAAAGATTTAAGTTTTTAAATCTCTTGAAAAAAATCTCTAAGTAAATATAATGCTAAATTCTGTTTGGGAAGCGGAATGGTTCCGCGCTATACCCGTTTTTAGGAGTCCTATAAGTGGCAAAGAAAATTATCGGCTACATCAAACTGCAAATTCCTGCAGGTAAAGCCAATCCATCTCCCCCAGTTGGTCCTGCTTTGGGTCAACGTGGTCTGAATATTATGGAATTCTGTAAAGCATTTAATGCTGCAACTCAAGGCATGGAGCCTGGTTTGCCGATTCAGTTGTAATTACTGCATTTGCGGATAAGTCATTCACTTTTTGTGATGAAAACTCCTCCAGCCTCTATTCTGTTGAAAAAGCCGCCGGTTTGCAAAAAGGTAGTTCTAATCCTCTGACAAACAAAGTGGGTAAATTGACCCGTGCTCAGTTGGAAGAAATTGCTAAAACTAAAGAACCTGATTTGACTGCTGCTGATTTGGATGCCGCTGTTCGTACTATTGCTGGTTCTGCTCGTTCAATGGGTTTGGATGTGGAGGGTGTTGTATAATGGCTAAAGTATCTAAACAGCTTGAAAGCTTTGCGCTCTTCTGTTGAAGCCAATAAATTATATGCAATTGATGAAGCAATTGCTTTGGTAAAAAAAGCAGCGACTGCTAAATTTGACGAGTCTGTTGACGTATCTTTCAACTTGGGTGTTGATCCGCGTAAATCTGACCAAGTTATCCGTGGTTCAGTTGTTCTGCCTAAAGGTACTGGTAAAACAACCCGCGTGGCAGTATTTACTCAAAGGTGCAAATGCTGAAAGCAGCTAAAAGAAGCTGGTGCTGATGTTGTCGGCTTTGAAGATTTGGCTGCTGAAATCAAAGCAGGTAATCTGAACTTTGACGTTGTTATTGCTTCTCCTGATGCAATGCGCATCGTTGGTCAGTTGGGTACTATCTTGGGTCCGCGTGGTTTGATGCCAAACCCTAAAGTGGGTACTGTTACTCTAATGTGGCTGAAGCAGTTAAAAATGCAAAAAGCAGGTCAGGTGCAATACCGCACAGACAAAGCTGGTATCGTTCATGCAACTATCGGTCGTGCTTCATTCGCTGAGGCTGATTTGAAAGAGAACTTTGATGCGTTGCTGGACGCTATCGTTAAAGCTAAAACCCTGCTGCTGCTAAAGGTCAGTACCTGAAAAAGTTGCTGTATCCAGCACTATGGGTTTAGGTGTTCGCGTTGATACATCAAGCGTGAATAACTAATCTAAGAAATTTTTCAAGCAACTCTTTCTGAGTTGCTTGAATTTGAGCTACCGAAATTAAGTAGATGTCCAAGACCGTAGGGATCGCAAGATTTAATCGTAACTGCCCTACGCAGACGGTGAGTCCTGAAACACATTGCAAGATTGCTTGTAAGATGTCTTTTTAGGTTACCGCGCTGGTGGGATATCATTCCGATATCCTGTTTATAAACAGTGGGAGGTAGACCTTGAGTCTCAATATTGAAACCAAGAAAGTAGCCGTGAGGAAATCAGCGCAGCAATTGCTAACGCTCAGACTCTCGTGGTTGCTGAATATCGCGGTATCAGTGTTTCCAGTATGACTGAGCTTCGCGCTAATGCGCGTAAAGAAGGCGTTTACTTGCGCGTTCTGAAAAAACACATTGGCTCGTCGTGCAGTAGAGGGTACTTCATTCGCAGCTTTGGCTGATCAAAATGGTTGGTCCATTGGTTTATGCTGCTTCTGAAGATGCTGTTGCTGCTGCTAAAGTGCTGCACCAATTCGCGAAAAAGATGACAAGATTGTAGTTAAAGCCGGTTCTTACAATGGTGAAGTAATGAATGCTGCTCAGGTTGCTGAGTTGGCTTCTATTCCGAGCCGCGAAGAGCTGTTGTCCAAACTGTTGTTCGTTATGCAAGCTCCTGTATCAGGCTTTGCGCGCGGTTTGGCTGCTTTGGCAGAGAAAAAAAGCAGGCGAAGAAGCCGCTTAATCAATTTTGTTTCTGTTAATCAATTATTTTTAATACAATATTTGGAGTATAAATAGCATGGCTATTACTAAAGAAGACATTTTGGAAGCAGTTGGTTCTTTGACCGTAATGGAATTGAACGACTTGGTTAAAAGCTTTTGAAGAAAAATTCGGCGTTTCTGCTGCTGCTGTTGCAGTTGCAGGGTCCTGCTGGTGCTGGTGCTGCTGCTGCTGAAGAAAAAAACTGAATTTGACGTAGTATTGGCTTCTGCCGGTGACCAAAAAGTTGGCGTGATTAAAGTAGTTCGCGCAATTACTGGTCTGGGTCTGAAAGAAGCTAAAGACATCGTTGATGGCGCACCTAAAACTCTTAAAGAAGGTGTTTTCTAAAGCTGAAGCTGAAGACATCCAAAAACAATTGGAAGAAGCTGGCGCTAAAGTCGAAATCAAATAATTTGATGCTTCCTGTGAAGGCTGGCAGTTTTCTGCCAGCCTTATTTTGCTTATCATTATTAGATTAATTTGTTGATTTACATTTATTTGCAATTTATTCGCAAGTTAAGTTTAAATAAATGTAAATACACAAACAATAGGCGTTATTTCAGACGACCTCTTCTTTAAAATTGCTTTTTCGGAGTGTATATGAACTATTCGTTTACCGAGAAAAAAACGTATCCGTAAGAGTTTTGCAAAACGAGAGAACGTATGGACGTTCCCTTTTTGTTGGCAACACAAATTGATTCTTATGCGAAATTTCTGCAATTAGAAAATGCTTTTCGATCAGCGCACTGACGATGGTCTGCAGGCTGCATTTAATTCTATTTTCCCTATCGTAAGCCACAACGGTTATGCGCGTCTGGAGTTTGTGCATTACACGTTGGGTGAGCCTTTGTTCGATATTCCTGAATGTCAATTGCGCGGAATCACCTATGCGGCTCCCCTGCGCGCACGTATCCGATTGGTTATTTTAGACAGGAAGCGTCTAAACCGACAGTCAAAGAAGTTCGTGAAAATGAAGTGTACATGGGCGAAATCCATTGATGACTCCAAGCGGTTCGTTTTGTCATTAACGGTACCGAACGTGTGATTGTTTCTCAGTTGCACCGTTCTCCTGGGTGTGTTCTTTGAGCATGACCGCGGTAAAACTCATTCCTCCGGTAAATTGTTGTTCTCTGCTCGAGATCATTCCTTACCGTGGTTCGTGGTTGGATTTTCGAATTTGACCCGAAAGATTTGCTGTATTTCCGTATCGACCGTCGCCGCAAAATGCCGGTTACGATTTTGTTGAAGGCTTTGGGCTACAACAATGAACAGATCTTGGATATTTTCTACGATAAAGAAACGTTCTATCTGTCTGAAAATGGTGTTCAAACCGATTTGGTTGTAGGTCGTCTGAAAGGTGAAACTGCCAAAGTTGATATCTTGGATAAAGAAGGCAACGTATTGGTTGCTAAAGGTAAACGTATTACCGCAAAAAAATATCCGTGATATTAGTAATGCAGGATTGACTCGTTTTGGATGTGGAGCCGGAAAGCCTGATTGGCAAAAGCTTTGGCCGCGGATTTGATTGACCCTGAAACAGGGTGAAGTATTGGCTGTAGCCAACGATGAAATCACTGAAGAATTGTTGGCAAAATTTGATATCCATGGTGTAAAACAGCTTACTACGCTTTACATTAATGAATTGGATCAGGGCGGTTACATTTCCAATACTCTGCGTACTGATGAGACTGCTGATCAGCAAGCAGCACGTGTTGCGATTTTACCGCATGATGCGCTCAGGGCGAGCCGCCTACCGAAGAGGCAGTCGAGCAATTGTTTAACCGCTTTGTTCTTCAGTGAGGGACAGCTATGATTTGTCTCGCGTAGGCCGTATGAAATTCAATACGCGTACTTATGAACAAAAATTGTCTGAAGCACAACAACATTCTTGGTATGGCCGTTTGTTGAACAGAAACTTTCGCAGGTGCCGCCGAAAAGGCGGTTATGTTCTGAGCGTCGAAGATATTGTTGCCTCAATTGCTACTTTGGTTGAATTGCGTAACGGTCATGGCGAAGTGGACGATATTGACCACTTTGGGCAACCGTCGTGTGCGTTCGGTAGGGTGAGTTGACTGAAAACCAATTCCGCAGTGGTTTTGGCTCGCGTGGAACGTGCCGTAAAGAACGCCTGAATCAAGCGGAATCAGAAAACTTAATGCCGCATGATTTGATTAATGCGAAACCTGTTTCTGCTGCCATCAAAAGAAATTCTTCGGCTCAAGCCAATTGAGTCAGTTTATGGATCAGACCAACCCCTTGTCTGAAGTAACCCATAAAGCGCCGCGTATCTGCGTTGGGCCCGGGTGGTTTGACCCGTGAACGTGCCGGTTTTGAGGTGCGAGACGTGCATCCGACCCACTATGGCCGCGTATGTCCGATTGAAACGCCTGAAGGTCCGAACATCGGTTTGATTAACTCATTGTCCGTTTATGCGCGTACCAATGATTATGGTTTCTTGAAACTCCTTACCGCCGCGTTATCGACGGCAAAGTAACTGAAGAAATCGATTACTTGTCTGCTATCGAAGAAGGCCGTTATGTGATTGCACAGGCGAATGCTGATTTGGACAAAGACGGTAATTTGATTGGCGACTTGGTAACTTGTCGCGAAAAAGGCGAAACCATTATGGCAACGCCTGACCGTGTGCAATATATGGACGTGGCAACCGGTCAAGTGGTATCCGTAGCGGCATCCCTGATTCCGTTCTTGGAACACGATGATGCGAACCGTGCATTGATGGGTGCCAACATGCAACGTCAGGCCGTACCGTGCCTGCGTCCTGAAAAACCGATGGTTGGTACCGGTATCGAACGTTCCGTTGCCGTTGACTCTGCTACTGCAATCGTTGCCCGTCGCGGCGGTGTGGTTGAGTATGTTGATGCCAACCGTGTTGTGATTCGTGTCCATGACGATGAAGCGACTGCCGGTGAAGTGGGTGTCGATATTTACAACTTGGTTAAATTCACCCGTTCCAACCAATCTACCAATATCAACCAACGTCCCTGCCGTCAAAGCTGGCGACGTTTTGCAACGCGGCGATTTGATTGCTGACGGCGCATCCCACCGATTTGGGCGAATTGACTTTGGGTCAAAATATGACCATCGCTTCATGCCGATGGAACGGTTATAACTATGAAGACTCGATTCTGATTTCCGAAAAAGTGGCTGCAGACGACCGCTATACTTGATTCACATTGAGGAATTGAATGTCGTTGCCCGCGATACCAAGCTGGGTGCGGAAGATATCACCCGCGATATTCCGAACTTGTCCGAGCGTATGCAAAACCGTTTGGACGAATCCGGTATCGTTTATATCGGTGCAGAAGTGAAGCCGGCGATGTTTGGTTGGGTAAAGTAACGCCTAAAAGGCGAAACCCAACTGACTCCCGGAAGAGAAAACTGTTGCGCGCCATCTTCGGCGAAAAAGCATCCGACGTAAAGACACTTCGTTTGCGTATGCCTACCGGCATGAGCGGTACGGTTATCGACGTTCAAGTCTTTACCCGAGAAGGTATCCAACGCGACAAACGTGCTCAATCCATTATTGATTCTGAGCTGAAACGTTACCGTCAAGACTTTGGGCGACCAGTTGCGTATTTTTCGATAACGATGCATTCGACCGTATTGAGCGTATGATCGTCGTCAAAAAGCCAACGGTGGTCCGATGAAGCTGGCCAAAGGCAGCGAAATTTCGACAGAATATCTGGCAGGGGTTTGCCTAGCAAACACGATTGGTTTCGATATCCGTTTGGCTGATGAAGATTTGGGCCAAACAATTAGAACTGATTAAATTGAGTCTGCAAACAAAAAACGCGAAGAAGCGGACGAGTTGTACGAAATCAAGAAGAAAAACTGACCCAAGGCGACGAGCTGCAGCCTGGGCGTGCAAAAATGGTGAAAGTCTTTATCGCCATCAAACGCCGTCTGCAAGCCGGTGACAAAATGGCGGTCGCCACGGTAACAAAGGTGTGGTATCCGCATTCTGCCGGTGGAAGACATGCCTTACATGGCGGACTGGTCGTCCTGTGGACATCGTACTGAACCCGTTGGGTGTACCTTCCCGTATGAACATCGGTCGAGATTTTTGGAAGTTCACTTGGGTTGGGCGGCAAAAAGGTATCGGCGAGCGTATCGACCGTATGCTGAAAAGAGCAACGCAAAGCCAGCGATGCTGCGCGAGTTCTTGAACAAACTCTACAACGGCAGCGGTAAGAAAGAAGATTTGGATGCCCTGACAGATGAAGAAATCATCGAACTGGCTTCAATCTGCGTAAAGGCGCATCTTTCGCATCGCCGGTGTTTGACGGTGCGAAAAGAATCCGAAAATCCGCGAAATGCTGAACTTTGGCTTATCCGAGCGATGATCCTGAAGTCGAAAAACTGGGCTTTAACGACAGCAAAACCCAAATCACGCTGTATGACGGACGCTCTGGCGAACCGTTTGACCGCAAAGGTAACAGTAGGTGTGATGCACTATCTGAAACTGCACCACTTGGTTGACGAAAAAATGCACGCGCGTTCTACCGGTCCGTACAGTCTGGTTACTCAACAGCCTCTAGGGCGGTAAAGCTCAGTTCGGTGGCCAACGTTTTCGGTGAGATGGAGGTTTGGGCGCTGGAAGCATACGGCGCAGCCTATCACGCTGCAAGAGATGTTGACCGTGAAGTCCGACGACGTAACAGGCCGTACCAAAATGTACGAGAACATCGTCAAAGGCGAACACAAAATCGATGCCGGTATGCCTGAGTCCTTCAACGTATTGGTTCAAAGAGATTCGCTCACTGGGCTTGGATATCGATTTGGAACGTTACTAAACAGAAGTTTTCAGACGGCCTCTCTAGGTCGTCTGAAAAGCGATTTGCAGAATAAGAATGAATGAATCGAAATCTGAAAATATCAGGTCGTCTGAAACCGCAACGTACCGTTTCCAATATCGAAAATCCGCCACGCGGTAAAAATACTTCCTTCGAGAGCAAAAATGAATTTGTTGAACTTATTTAATCCGTTGCAAACTGCCGGCATGGAAGAAGAGTTTGATGCCATCAAAAATCGGCATTGCTTCTCCCTGAAACCATCCGTCTCATGGTCTTACGGCGAAGTTAAAAAGCCTGAAACCATCAACTATCGTACGTTCAAACCTGAGCGTGACGGTCTGTTCTGTGCCAAAAATCTTTGGTCCGGTCAAAGACTACGAGTGCTTGTGCGGAAAATATAAACGCTTGAAATTTAAAGGTGTAACCTGTGAAAAATGTGGCGTGAAGTGACTTTGTCCAAAGTGCGCCACGAACGCATGGGTCATATCGAATTAGCTGCACCTGTGGCACACATTTGGTTCTTGAAATCCCTGCCTTCTCGTTTTGGGCATGTGTGTTGGACATGACTTTGCGCGACATTGAACGCGTATTGTACTTTTGAAGCATTTGTTGTGACCGACCCCGGCATGACTCGCACAGCGCCGTCAATTGCTGACTGAAGATAGCTACTACAACAAACTGGACGAATACGGCGACGATTTCGATGCAAAATGGGTGCGGAAGGTATCCGCGAATTGTTGCGCACCTTGGATGTAGCAGGCGAAATCGAAATTCTGCGCCAAGAGCTTGAGTCGACCGGTTCAGATACCAAAAATCAAAAATCGCAAAACGTTTGAAAGTATTGGAAGCCTTCCATCGTTCCGGTATGAAACTGGAGTGGATGATTATGGACGTGCTGCCGGTATTGCCGCCTGATTTGCGTCCTCTGGTTCCGTTGGACGGTGAGCCGTTTTGCCGCTTCCGATTTGAACGATTTGTACCGTCGCGTCATCAACCGTAACAACCGTCTGAAACGCCTGCTGGAACTGCACGCTCCTGACATCATTGTCCGCAACGAAAAACGTATGTTGCAAGAAGCGGTTGACTCGCTGTTGGATAACGGCCGTCGCGGTAAAGCCATGACCGGTGCCAACAAACGTCCGCTGAAATCGTTGGCCGACATGATTAAAGGTAGGGCGGTCGTTTCCGTCAAAACCTGCTGGGTAAACGTGTGGACTACTCTGGTCGTTCCGTGATTACCGTAGGCCCATACCTGCGTCTGCACCAATGCGGTCTGCCGAAAAAAATGGCTTTGGAACTGTTCAAACCGTTCATTTTCCATAAACTGGAAAAACAAGGTCTGGCCTCTACCGTTAAAGCAGCGAAAAATTGGTAGAACAAGAAGTACCGGAAGTATGGGACATCTTGGAAGAAGTCATCCGCGAACATCCGATTATGCTGAACCGTGCGCCGACCCTGCACCGTTTGGGTATTCAAGCGTTTGAACCTATCCTGATTGAAGGTAAAGCCATTCAGCTGCATCCGTTGGTATGTGCCGCGTTTAACGCCGACTTTGACGGTGACCAAATGGCGGTACACGTTCCATTGAGCTTGGAAGCGCAAATGGAAGCGCGCACCCTGATGCTGGCTTCAAACAACGTATTATCTCCTGCCAACGGCGAACCTATTATCGTACCTTCCCAAGACATCGTATTGGGCCTGTACTACATGACCCGCGACCGCATCAATGCCAAAGGTGAGGGTAGCCTGTTTGCTGATGTAAAAGAAGTGCATCGTGCATACCATACCAAACAGGTTGAGCTGGGTACGAAAATCACCGTACGTCTGCGCGAATGGGTGAAAAAAACGAAGCAGGTGAATTCGAGCCTGTCGTTACCCGTTACGAAACGACTGTCGGCCGTGCATTGTTGAGCGAAATCCTGCCTAAAAGGCCTGCCGTTCGAGTACATCAACAAAGCGCTGAAGAAAAAGAAATTTCCAAACTGATTAACGCATCGTTCCGCCTGTGCGGCTTGCGCGATACGGTTATTTTCGCCGACCACTTGATGTATACCGGTTTCGGATTTTGCAGCCAAAGGCGGTATTTCTATTGCTGTTGACGACATGGAGATTCCGAAAGAAAAAGCGGCCTTGTTGGCTGAAGCCAATGCCGAGGTTAAAGAAATCGAAGACCAATACCGTCAAGGTTTGGTAACCAACGGCGAACGCTACAACAAAGTGGTGGATATTTGGGGTCGTGCTGGCGATAAAATCGCTAAAGCGATGATGGACAACCTGTCCAAACAAAAAGTCATCGACCGTGATGGCAACGAAGTCGATCAAGAGTCATTCAACTCCATCTACATGATGGCAGACTCTGGTGCCCGTGGTTCTGCGGCTCAGATTAAACAGTTGTCCGGTATGCGTGGCTTGATGGCAAAACCAGACGGCTCGATTATTGAAACGCCGATTACCTCAAACTTCCGCGAAGGTCTGACTGTATTGCAATACTTTATTGCGACCCACGGTGCGCGTAAGGTTTAGCGGATACCGCATTGAAAACCGCGAAACTCCGGTTACCTGACCCGTCGTCTGGTAGACGTAACTCAAGACTTGGTCGTTGTTGAAGACGATTGCGGTACTTCAGACGGCTTTGTCATGAAGGCAGTCGTACAAGGCGGTGATGTGATTGAAGCATTGCGCGATCGTATTTTGGGTCGTGTTACCGCGTCAGACGTTGTCGATCCGTCAAGAGCGAGACATTGGTTGAAGCCGGTACGTTGTTGACTGAGAAAACTGGTGGATATGATTGACCAATCCGGTGTCGACGAAGTTAAAGTCCGTACCCCGATTACTTGTAAAACCCGCCATGGTTTGTGTGCGCACTGTTATGGTCGCGACTTGGCACGCGGCAAATTGGTCAATGCTGGTGAAGCAGTCGGCGTGATTGCCGCTCAGTCTATCGGTGAGCCAGGGTACCCAGTTGACCATGCGTACGTTCCACATCGGTGGTGCGGCATCCCGTGCGGCTGCTGCCAGCCAGTTGAAGCCAAATCCAACGGTACGGCACGATTTCAGCAGCCAAATGCGTTATGTTGCCAACAACAAAGGCGAATTGGTTGTCATCTGGCCGCTCTTGTGAAAGTCGTTATTCACGATGACATCGGTCGCGAACGTGAACGCCACAAAGTGCCTTACGGTGCAATCCTGATGGTTCAAGACGGCGAAGCCATTAAAAGCCGGTCAAACTTTGGCAACCTGGGATCCGCATACCCGTCCGATGATTACCGAACATGCAGGTTGGGTGAAATTCGAGAACGTGGAAGAGGTGTAACCGTTGCCAAACAAACTGACGATGTAACCGGTTTGTCTACTTTGGTAGTGATTGACGGCAAACGCCGTTCGGCAGCGCATCAAACTGCTGCGTCCCGACTGTCAAAACTGTTGGATGAAAACGGTCTGGAAATCTGCATCCTGGTACTTCTACTCCCAGTATCTATGGCATTCCCTGTCGGGTGCGGTGATTACCATGCGTGAAGGTCAGGGAAGTCGGTAAAGGGCGATGTATTGGCGCGTATTCCTCAAGCCTCTTCTAAAACCCGCGATATTACCGGTGGTCTGCCACGCGTAGCCGAATTGTTTGAAGCACGCGTGCCGAAAGATGCAGGTATGTTGGCCGAAATTGCCGGTACCGTTTCATTCGGTAAAGAAACCAAAGGTAAACAGCGTCTGATTATTACCGATGTAGACGGTGTAGCATACGAGACTTTGATTTCTAAAGAGAAACAGATTTTTGGTGCACGACGGTCAAGTGGTAAACCGCGGTGAAACCATCGTGGATGGTGCCGTAGATCCGCATGACATTCTGCGTCTGCAGGGTATCGAAGCATTGGCTCGCTACATTGTTCAAGAGGTACAAGAGGTTTACCGCTTGCAAGGTGTGAAGATTTTCCGATAAACACATCGAAGTCATCATCCGTCAGATGCTGCGCCGTGTGAACATTGTGGATGCTGGTGATACAGAGTTTATTACTGGCGAACAAGTTGAGCGTAGCGATGTGATGCTTGCCAATGAGAAAGCCATCGCTGAAGGCAAAGAGCCGGCACGTTATGAAAATGTGTTGTTGGGTATTACCAAAGCTTCCTTGTCTACCGACAGCTTCATTTCTGCAGCATCGTTCCAAGAAACAACCCGTGTCTTGACCGAGGCCGCTATCATGGGCAAACAAGATGAGCTGCGCGGTTTGAAAGAGAACGTGATTGTCGGTCGATTGATTCCTGCAGGTACAGGTTTGACCTACCACCGCAGCCGTCACCAACAATGGCAGCAAGCCGATCAAGAAACTTCTGAAATCGAAGCTTCAGATGAATGATCCGGAAGGATTTTCGTGAAAATAAAACCGCAAGCCAGTCTTGCGGTTTTATTTTATAGAGGGCTTAGGATAGAGTAGAGAGTGAGGCCGTCTGAATCTTTCAGACGGCCATTGCTTCCAAAATTTTAAAGATAAATAGAAAAACACTAAACTTTATCAGTCATTTGCTTGACTAAACCCTTGCAATAAAAATATAATTCCAATCTTGTCGACATGGTGTCGGCAAGTATTTAACTCAACAGGACGAGAAAATATGCCAACTATTAACCAATTGGTACGCAAAGGCCGTCAAAAGCCCGTGTACGTAAACAAAGTGCCTGCACTGGAAGCTTGCCCGCAAAAACGCGGCGTATGCACCCGTGTATACACAACTACCCCTAAAAAACCTAACTCTGCATTGCGTAAAGTATGTAAAGTTCGCCTGACCAACGGTTTTGAAGTCATTTCATACATCGGCGGTGAAGGCCACAACCTGCAAGAGCACAGCGTCGTATTGATTCGCGGAGGTCGTGTAAAAGACTTGCCAGGTGTGCGTTACCACACTGTACGCGGTTCTTTGGATACAGCAGGTGTTAAAGACCGTAAACAAGCCCGTTCTAAATACGGTGCTAAGCGTCCTAAATAATTATCGGGACTCAAATAGGACGTCGGCCGCCTAAAGCTGAACAACGGCCGAGTAAGTGAATACTCATTAGGGTATTCATGGGAATAGACCCAACTGAATAGATTAAAGGAAATTAAAAATGCCAAGACGTAGAAGTCCCCAAGCGCGACGTACTGCCAGATCCTAAATTCGGCAGCGTTGAGCTGACTAAATTCATGAACGTATTGATGATTGACGGTAAAAAAATCTGTTGCAGAACGTATCGTTTACGGTGCACTGGAACAAATTGAGAAAAACCGGCAAAGTAGCAATCGAAGTATTTAACGAAGCCATTGCAAACGCCAAACCTATCGTGGAAGTGAAAAAGCCGCCGTGTAGGTGGTGCAAACTACCAAGTTCCTGTTGAAGTTCGTCCTTCACGTCGTCTGGCTTTGGCAATGCGCTGGGTTCGCGATGCGGCCCGTAAACGTGGTGAGAAATCTATGGACCTGCGTTTGGCAGGCGAATTGATTGATGCGGCTGAAGGTCGTGGCGGTGCGTTGAAAAAAACGTGAAGAAGTACACCGCATGGCTGAAGCTAACAAAGCATTCTCTCACTTCCGTTTCTAATATCGAAAGGCTAACAAAATGGCTCGTAAGACCCCTATCAGCCTGTATCGCAATATCGGTATTTCTGCCCATATTGACGCGGGTAAAACAACCACAACAGAACGTATTTTGTTCTATACAGGTTTGACTCATAAATTGGGCGAAGTGCATGACGGTGCGGCTACTACCGACTACATGGAACAAGAGCAAGAGCGTGGTATTACCATTACTTCCGCTGCTGTGACTTCTTATTGGTCTGGTATGGCGAAACAGTTCCCTGAGCACCGTTTCAACATCATCGACACCCCGGGACACGTTGACTTTACTGTGGAGGTAGAGCGTTCTATGCGTGTATTGGACGGCGCGGTAATGGTTTACTGTGCAGTAGGCGGTGTTCAACCTCAATCTGAAACCGTATGGCGTCAAGCTAACAAATACCAAGTACCTCGCTTGGCATTTGTAAACAAAATGGACCGTCAAGGTGCCAACTTCTTCCGCGTTGTTGAGCAAATGAAAACCCGTTTGCGCGCAAACCCAGTACCTATCGTGATTCCGGTTGGTGCGGAAGACAGCTTCAGCGGTGTTGTTGACCTGCTGAAAATGAAATCCATTATTTGGAATGAAGCCGATAAAAGTCAACCTTTACCTATGGCGATATTCCTGCTGAGATGGTTGAGACTGCTGAAGAATGGCGTCAAAACATGATTGAAGCTGCAGCAGAAAGCCAGCGAAGAATTGATGGACAAATACTTGGGCGGTGATGAGGCTGAGTGAGGAAAATCGTAGGCGCATTGCGTCAACGTACTCTGGCGGGCGAAATTCAACCAATGTTGTGCGGTTCAGCATTTAAAAACAAAAGGTGTTCAACGTATGTTGGATGCGGTTGTAAATTGCTGCCTGCTCCTACCGACATTCCTCCAGTTCAGGTGTTAACCCTAACACTGAAGAAGCCGACAGCCGTGAAGCCAGCGATGAAGAGAAATTCTCTGCATTGGCGTTCAAAATGTTGAATGATAAATACGTTGGTCAATTGACATTTATCCGCGTTTACTCTGGTGTGGTGAAAGTCGGTGATACCGTATTGAACTCTGTAAAAGGTACTCGCGAACGTATCGGTCGCTTGGTGCAAATGACTGCTGCAGACCGTACTGAAATTGAAGAAGTACGCGCTGGTGACATCGCAGCCGCTATCGGTCTGAAAGACGTTACTACCGGTGAGACCTTGTGTGCAGAAAGCGCACCTATCATCTTGGAACGCATGGAATTCCCTGAGCCGGTAATCCATATTGCCGTTGAGCCGAAAACCAAAGCCGACCAAGAGAAAATGGGTATCGCCCTGAACCGTCTGGCGAAAGAAGATCCTTCTTTCCGCGTTCGTACAGACGAAGAATCCGGTCAAACCATTATTTCCGGTATGGGTGAGCTGCGACCCAGAGTATTGTTGATCGTATGAAACGCAATTCGGCGTGGAAGCAAACATCGGTGCGCCTCAAGTGGCTTACCGTGAAACCATCCGCAAAGAAGTTGAAGCTGAATACAAACATGCCAAACAATCTGGTGGTAAAGGTCAATACGGTCACGTTGTGATCAAAATGGAACCTATGGAACCAGGTGGTGCGGGTTACGAATTTATCGATGAAATTAAAGGTGGTGTGATTCCTCGCGAATTTATTCCGTCTGTCGATAAAGGTATTCGCGATACTTTGCCTAACGGTATCGTTGCCGGTTACCCAGTTGTTGACGTTCGTGTACGTTTGATCTTTCGGTTCTTCGCATGATGTTGACTCTTCACAACTGGCCTTCGAATTGGCAGCTTCTCAAGCCTTTAAAGAAGGTATGCGTAAAAGCAAATCCAGCTCTGTTGGAACCAATCATGGCAGTTGAGTGGAAACACCTGAAGAATACATGGGTGACGTAATGGGCGACTTGAACCGTCGTCGTGGCGTTGTATTGGGTATGGATGATGACGGTATCGGTGGTAAGAAAGTTCGTGCCGAAGTACCTCTGGCAGAAATGTTCGGTTACTCAACCGACTGCGTTCCTGCAAACCCAGGTCCGCTACTTACTCCATGGGTTCAAAAATACGCTGAAGCTCCTGCTCACGTAGCTGCTGCTGTAACTGAAGCCCGCAAAGGCTAATCAGAAAAAGGCCGTCTGAAACTGAAAATAAATTTTCAGACGGCCATTGTTCTTTAATCGATCTTTATATGTAAAGGAATTAGCTCATGGCTAAGGAAAAATTTGAACGTAGCAAACCGCACGTAAACGTTGGCACCATTGGTCACGTTGACCATGGTAAAAACCACTCTGACTGCTGCTTTGACTACTATTTTGGCTAAAAAATTCGGTGGCGCTGCAAAAGCTTACGACCAAATCGACAACGCTCCTGAAGAAAAAGCTCGTGGTATTACCATTAATACCTCACACGTAGAATACGAAACTGAAACCCGTCACTACGCACACGTAGACTGCCCGGGCCACGCCGACTACGTTAAAAACATGATTACCGGTGCTGCCCAAATGGACGGTGCAATCTTGGTATGTTCCGCAGCTGACGGTCCTATGCCTCAAACTCGCGAACACATCCTGTTGGCTCGTCAAGTAGGTGTACCTTACATCATCGTATTCATGAACAAATGCGACATGGTTGACGATGCCGAGCTGTTGGAACTGGTTGAAATGGAAATCCGTGACTTGTTGTCAAGCTACGACTTCCCAGGCGACGACTGCCCAATCGTACAAGGTTCTGCACTGAAGGCTTTGGAAGGTGATGCTGGTTACGAAGAAAAAATCTTCGAATTGGCTGCTGCTCTGGATAGCTACATCCCAACACCTGAGCGTGCTGTGGACAAACCTTTCTTGTTGCCTATCGAAGACGTATTCTCTATCTCTGGTCGTGGTACAGTAGTAACCGGTCGTGTAGAGCGCGGTATCATCCACGTTGGTGACGAGATCGAAATCGTAGGTCTGAAAGAAACTCAAAAAACCACTTGTACCGGTGTTGAAATGTTCCGCAAACTGCTGGACGAAGGTCAAGCAGGTGACAACGTAGGTGTATTGCTGCGTGGTACTAAACGTGAAGACGTAGAGCGTGGTCAAGTATTGGCTAAACCAGGTACTATCACTCCTCACACCAAGTTCAAAGCAGAAGTATACGTACTGAGCAAAGAAGAGGTGGTCGTCACCTCCATTCTTCGCTAACTACCGTCCACAATTCTACTTCCGTACTACTGACGTAACTGGTGCAGTTACTTTGGAAGAAGGCGTAGAAATGGTAATGCCAGGTGAGAACGTAACCATTACTGTAGAACTGATTGCGCCTATCGCTATGGAAGAAGGTCTACGCTTTGCGATTCGCGAAGGTGGTCGTACCGTAGGTGCGGGTGTGGTTTCTTCTGTAATCGCTTAATTGAGGGATATTGATAAATGGCAAACCAAAAAATCCGTATCCGCCTGAAAGCTTATGATTACAGTCTGATTGACCGTTCTGCGCAAGAAATCGTTGAAACTGCCAAACGTACTGGCGCTGTTGTTAAAGGTCCGATTCCTTTGCCAACTAAAATCGAACGTTTCAACATCTTGCGTTCTCCTCACGTGAACAAAACTTCTCGTGAACAATTGGAAATCCGTACCCACTTGCGTCTGATGGACATCGTGGACTGGACTGACAAAACTACTGATGCACTGATGAAACTGGATCTTCCAGCGGGTGTAGATGTAGAAATTAAAGTTCAATAAGAACTGAAAAACCGAACAGCTTAGCTGTTCGGTTTTTCATAGAAATTTTAGGCCGTCTGAAAATTTTTCAGATATTTGGCAACACTTCATCCGATGATGGGTTTTAGAAGTTAAATTGAAATTTTTGTTGATATTTCTTTGATTTGTCAATTATAATGGCGGACTTGGTACATCCGTATCAAGTTTAACTTTGTCTGAAAAGGCAGGCCAATCGTAGCCCGCCCCTTTACTTTGCAAAAGGAAAATAATCATGACTTTAGGTCTGGTTGGACGCAAAGTTGGTATGACTCGCGTGTTCGACGAACAGGGTGTTTCTGTTCCGGTAACTGTTTTTGGATATGTCTGCCAACCGCGTTACACAAGTGAAATCCAAAAGATACTGACGGCTACACTGCTGTGCAAGTTACCTTTGGTCAGAAAAAGCTAATCGTGTCAACAAAACTGAAGCTGGGTCACTTTGCTAAAGCAGGTGTTGAAGCTGGTCGCGGTTTGGTTGAGTTTGCTTTGACTGAAGAAAAACTGGCTGAATTGAAAGCCGGTGATGAAATTACCGTTTCTATGTTTTGAAGTTGGTCAATTGGTAGATGTAACCGGTACCTCTAAAGGTAAAGGTTTCTCTGGTACGATCAAACGTCATAACTTCGGTGCTCAACGTACTTCACGGTAACTCCCGTTCTCATCGTGTTCCTGGTTTCTATCGGTATGGCACAAGACCCTGGTCGCGTGTTCCCTGGTAAACGTATGGCAGGTCAATACGGTAACACTAAAGCAACTGTTCAAAAATTGGAAGTTGTACGTGTTGATGCTGAACGCCAACTCTTGTTGGTTAAAGGTGCTGTTCGGGTTCGGTTAACAGCGACGTCGTGGTTCGTCCTAGCGTGAAAGTAGGGTGCGTAATGGAATTGAAAGTAATTGACGCTAAAGGACAAGTATCTGGCAGCTTGGCTGTTTCTGATGCTGTTTGCTCGCGAATACAATGAAGCTCTGGTTCACCAACTGGTTACTGCTTACTTGGCAAATGCCCGTTCTGGTAACCGTGCTCAAAAAACTCGTGCCGAAGTAAACCACTCTACTAAAAAACCATGGCGCCAAAAAGGTACCGGTCGTGCTCGTTCCGGTATGACTTCTTCTCCGCTGTGGCGTAAAGGTGGTCGTGCATTCCCAAACAAACCTGACGAAAAACTTTACTCAAAAAGTGAACCGTAAAATGTACCGTGCCGGTATGGCGACTATTTTGTCCCAATTGGCTCGTGACGAACGTTTGTTTGCAATTGAAGCATTGACTGCTGAAACTCCTAAAACCAAAAGTTTTTGCCGAACAAGTGAAAAACTTGGGTTTGGAGCAAGTTCTGTTTGTAACTAAACAGCTCGACGAGAATGTTTACTTGGCTTCACGCAACTTGCCTAACGTGTGGTTTTGGAAGCCCAACAAGTTGATCCTTACAGCTGCTGCGTTACAAAAAGTCGTTATCACTAAAGATGCAGTTGCACAATTAGAGGAGCAATGGGTATGAATCAACAACGTTTGACTCAAGTAATCTTGGCACCTATCGTTTCTGAAAAAGCAACGTATTGGCTGAAAAAAACGTAACCAAATGACGTTTTAAAAGTTTTTGGCAAATGCAACCAAACCTGAAATTAAAGCAGCAGTTGAGTTGCTGTTCGGTGTTCAAAGTTGCGACGTTACTACTGTTACCATTAAAGGTAAAATTAAACGTTTTGGTCGCACTTTAGGTCGTCGCAGCGATGTTAAAAAGGCTTACGTAAGCCTGGCTGCCGGTCAAGAGTTAGATTTGGAAGCCGCTGCTGCAGCTGCAGATAAGGAATAAACAAAATGGCAATCGTTAAAAATGAAGCCGACCTCTGCAGGCCGTCGCGGCATGGTTCGCGTGGTAACAGAAGAGTTTGCACAAAGTTGCACCTTATGCACCTCTGTTGGAAAAGAAAAATTCTACTGCCGGTCATACAACAATCGGTCATATCACTACCCGCCATAAAGGTG